>Ga0247809_1000101_pt1 | contig 49083 bp, 54 predicted proteins | sample UWRJL104311B1_FD_180951 | JGI IMG/M metagenome (GOLD analysis project Ga0247809, IMG submission 180951) | Plant litter microbial communities from Arlington Agricultural Research Station in Wisconsin, United States - UWRJ-L104-311B-1 | ecosystem: Environmental > Terrestrial > Plant litter >...
TGCTGGCGGAGGATCCGCTGATCGCCGACGAGGCGCAGACGCAGTTCCACTACATCCCGACCGTGACGCGCGAGCCGTTCCGCACCACGCGGCGGATCGGTGCGCTGATCGAGGATGCGTCGCTGTTCGGCCACCCGGTCCGCGGTGAGCAGAAGCTCAACCCCGAGACCGACCGCGCGATGCTGTGCGGCTCGACCGAGATGATCAAGGAATTCGCGGTGATGCTCGAAGCGCAGGGCTTCGAGGAGGGCGCGAATTCGAAGCCGGGTACGTTCGTGATCGAGCGCGCTTTCGTCGGCTGATCCACGACCGCAACGCTAGCTGTTCCCCCGCGAACGCGGGGGCTTACTGCACCGTCGCATGCCGGGAGGCTTCGGGCCTGGACCCTCGCCTTCGCGGTGGAACAGCTAGTTGCGTCCCCAGCGTAACCCGCCGATATCGCTCCTTATTCATAAGAGGAGAGACCCATGATCGGTTACGCGACGCTCGGCACCAACGACATCGACTCGGCGCTCGCGTTCTACGATGCGCTGTTCGCGACGGTCGGCGGCAAGCGCCTGATGCAAATGCCCGACGCGCGCCAGTTGACCTTCTACGGCGCGGGCCCCGACAAGCCGATGCTGGTGATCGGCAAGCCCTATGACGGCGCAGCCGCGACCGCGGGCAACGGCACGATGGTCGCGTTGGCAGCGGATTCGCGCGAGCAGGTCGACCAGGTCTACGCCAAGGCGATCGAACTGGGTGCAGCGGACGAAGGCGCTGCCGGCACGCGCGGGCCTGAGGAGATGGGCTTCTACGGCGCGTATTTCCGCGATCCGGACGGCAACAAGCTCTGCGTGTTCAAGATGGGGTGAAGCGCCCCCGGTCACTCCGGCTGTGTTCGGCACCTATCGCGTCCGAGCAGGTACACCTCCCCGCGAAGGCCGGGGTCCAGTTGGGGAACGTCGCTAACTGAACGCGGTCTTTCGTTACTTCGACCTTCCAACTGGGCCCCGGCCTTCGCCGGGGTGGTAGTGTGCAGATTCGGCGTTACGCTTCTCTCTCGTTGTTCTCCCGCGAAGGCGGGAGCCCAGTCTGGGTCCCCGCCTTCGCGGGGAAACAGGCTTACTTGGTCGCAGGGGATACGCGCCGAACAACTCCGGGGTGACGGAAGAATTAACGGAGTGCGCGAACCTGCGGCGTATCGAGACACCGCAACAGGGCCGCCCGAGCCATCGGCGTTACCGTCACCGGCTTTACATACCCCGCAACCTCCGTCGGCCGCCCGATCGCCACGGGCTCGAACCCAGTCTGCCCCGTACACCGCATCGCCGCCGCCAGCAGTTTCGGCGGCGTATCATACCCCTCGAACGACAGCCGGAACGTCCCCCAGTGAATCGCGATCGCGTGCGCCGCGCCGAGCCGGCGATACACCTCGACCGCGTCGACCGGCCCGATATGGCTCCCCGACTCCATCTGCCCATCGACGAACCGGAACGCGCCGATCGGGATCAGCGCAAGCCGGATCGGCCCCAGCGCCGCCGCCTCACCCGGCCACTGGCCGTCGCCCATCCCGGTATCGCCCGCAAAGAACACATTCCCGCCCGGGAGCGTCACGACGAAGCTCGACCACAGCGCACGATTCCGATCGGTGAACCACCGGCTGCCCCAATGGTGGTTGCGCGTCACGGTAACGGACACGCCCGGCTTGATCGCCACCCGCTGCCCCCAGTCGAGCGCAGTCGCCTGCGCCCCGGTCTGGCCGATCACGCTGTCGTTGCCCAAGCTGGTGACGATCCGCGGCCGATCGCGCTGCCACAGTCGCTTCAGCGTCGCCTTGTCGAGATGATCGTAGTGATTGTGGCTGACCAGCACGAGGTCGATCCTGGGAAGCGCATCGAAGGCGATCCCCGGCTCGGCGACACGACGCGGCCCCGTGCCCAGCGGCCCCGTCTTCTCCGCCCAGACCGGATCGGTGAGGATGTTGAGCCCCTGCGTCTGGATCAGCACGCTGGCATGGCCGACCCACGTCACGACCATCCGCTCGCCCTCGACGCGCGCGGGCGGCGCGATCCGGTTCACCGCGACCGACTTCGGCCACTCAGGCCGACCATCGCTGCCGGTGAAATACTTCCAGAAGAAGCTCGCACGGCCACCGCCGCTGCCCTTGGGCTGGATCTGCTTGGTATCCGCGTCGCCATCGGGATTGAAGAACCGCGCACCGTCGAAATGGGCCGAAGCCGACCCGCGATAATAGATCCGGTCGAGGAATTGCGGCACGATCGTCACGATCAGCGCACCGATCACGACCAACAATACGATCGCACCGCCGACGATCTTCAATAGTCTCGTCACGGCGTTCCTGTCTGCATGGGATTGGATGTCGCCCCAACGCACGCTGGCGATCATCGTTCAGATCAAGCGTGGGATGCGGTCCGCCGCGCGAAATTCCGCCGCTCGAAATTCCATTGCCACAGCATCAGCAACGGCACGACGATCGTCTCCATGCCCAGCCCGAGCACATGGCCCTGCGATGGCACGCCGACCGCGATCAACGATATAAGCCGTGATACGCCCCCGACGAAGATCAGCCCGCCGAGCAGCCGGAACCGCGGTCCCTTGCGCTCGATATTCGGGATGCAGCTGACGAACCCGAGCCCGGTCGCGAAGAATATCCCCGAGATATACCGGAAATGGCTGTCGAGATCCCTCGGCACATCGGCCAGATGCCCGAATGGCGCAGGTCCGTGCAGGACGCCCTGGCCGCCGACGATCAGCGGCAACAGGCACGCCACCGCAATCACGGCCTGCAACAGGCGCTTCTCGATCGAGCCGGTCATGGCAAGGGCCTCAGCAATTCGGGGCGGATACGAAATGCGCGGAGCGAAATCCGCACCTCGAAGATAAACGAGATCAGCGCCGCGATCAGCAGGATCATCGCCAGGATGAAGCACACCGCGACGTAGGTCCCGAAGTGCAGCTTGGCGAGTTCGGCGATGAACAGCAACGCGATCAGGATACACGTCATGATTGCGCTGGAAACCGCGAGGAACAGCGCGGCGTTGATGATCGTCATCCGGCGGTCGAGCAGGCGCAGTTCCCAGACGAAGCGGACATGCTCCGGCCCGGTGCTGCTTGCGTGCAGGTGCTCCAGCTTCCTCGCGCGGTCGATCACTCGAGACAGGCGACCGGCGAGCACGTTCAGCAACTGGCCGATACCCGCCAGCATGAACACGGGCGCTAGCGAAAGCTGGATCGTCTGGGCGATCGTCGAGACGGCGGGGATCGTCGGCATGCGGGCACCATGTGGTAAAACGCGTTCGATAGGAAGAACGCGCGTACCGCATGGCGCCGCAATTACAGCGGCTTGTCTACTGAAGGGGGCGATCCAGCCTCAACGCATCAGCAGGGGGGAGAATCGAGGCTCGGTCAGAAGTCCTTGCGCAGCAGCAGCCCGGCATAGCGCTTGTCGTCGCGCGGCACGAACCGCACCGTGCCCGCAAACGTGCCCGCGGTGAGGAACGACGAATAGGAGGTGTTCGTCAGGTTCTTCACATACGCGCGCAGCTGCCAGCCGGACGTATCGCTCAGCACCGCGACGCTCGCGTTCCAGATCGCGTAGGATGGCTGGACCGTGCTCGGCGTCTCTGCGAGCGAATATTGCACCTTGCTGCTGAACGTGACGTCGGTCTGGAGTTCCAGCGCCAGCGTATCGGTCAGCCCGAACTTATACGCTGCATTCTCGTACAACTTGATCTTCGGCGCATAGGGGAGCGGCTGTCCGTTGATATTGCAGCTCGTCGGCGCGCCGGTCGGGCAGAGGAAGTTGCGGACCGTCGCATCGGTATAGGCGCCGGAGATATCCAGCGTCAGGCCCTTGGTCGGGCGGAGCGTCACGTCCGCCTCGACCCCGCGTGAGCGGACCGATCCGGCGTTGATCAGCCGGCTTACCTGCGCCCCCGCGACGACGTCGTTAAAGCTCGCCTGATAGCCGTCGAAATTGGTCGTGAACGCCGCCAGACTGTAGCTCAGCGCACGGTTCGCGGTGCTGCCCTTCAGCCCGACCTCGTACGAATTGGAGGTCTCCGGGCTCAGCGGTACTTCGTCGAGCGGTGTCGTCGCGTTGAGCGACCGCATGTTGAAATACACGTTGTACGCCGGGCCCTTATAGCCGTGCGAATAGGTGAAATAGGTCTGCGCGTGCTCGCCGAGGTCGTATTGGAGCCCGAGGCGATAGCTGTCGCCGCGCTTGTCGATCCCGCCGGTTGCGTTGTGATAGGCGCGGACGCCGGGCCGATCGAGCGCCGCCGCGCCGGTGTTGAGCGGATCCGCGGTCGAGGTGCGGACGTGGTAGAAATCCAGGCTGTCCCAGGTCGAGCGATAGCCGGCGATACCGCGGAATTTTGGCGTGAGGTTGACGTTCGCCTCACCGAACAGCGCGTAATTGTCGTTGGTAATGCCGTAGTTAGCGACACCTGTGGTCGTGCTCTGCGCGCCGCCCGCGGCGAGCGAGGTCAGCGTGCGCTGGTATCGCTCGTCGGTCGTGGCGTGCAGGTAATAGGCGCCGACGACGTAATCGATCAGCCCGCCCTTGGGCGACGTCAGCCGCAGTTCCTCGGAGAATTGCTTGGTGTCGACGCTGCCCGCATCCTGGCCCGACGGAAACGCGGTCGAGAGCGCGGCGACGCTGTCGTAATCCTGGCGCTGGTTGTTGAGCCATTGCCGCCAGCCGGTGATCGAGGTGATGTGGTAGTCGCCGAGCGCGAGTTCGCCGGTGAACGATCCGCCGTAATTTTCGTCCTCCACGTCGGTGATTGAGTTGTTGTTCGTCCGGCGATTGCTCGGCCCCGCGACGATCCCGCTTGCGTCCAGCGCGGCGGCGAGGTCGGGCGAGTTGGTGACGACACCGGTCGGATAGGCGGTGCGGCTGGTGGCAGCATAGACGCTGGTCGGCGTCGTATCGTGCGAGTTGAGATAGTCGCCGATGATCGTGAACTTCAGGTCGTCCGACGGCGTGACGACCAGCTTGCCGCGTGCGCCATAGCGGCGGTAGCCGTTGACGTCCTGGTTGCGCGCGACGTTGCGGACGTTGCCCTTATAGTCGTCGTACAGACCGCCGATCAGGGCCTGCACCTTGCCGGGCACGAGCGCGCCCGAGATGCCGGCCTTGATCCGGTATTCCTCGTCGGAAGTGATACCCGCCTCGCCGAACGCGCGCAATTCGTCGGTCGGGTTGCGGGTGACGATGTTGACCACGCCTGCCGAGGCGTTCTTGCCGAACAACGTGCCCTGCGGGCCGCGCAACACCTCGATCCGCTCGACTTCGCCGAGGTCGAGCGTCGACTGGCCGGGGCGGGTGAGGACGACGCCGTCGAGCACGGTCGATACCGACGGCTCGACGCCGGGCGAGGTCGTGATCGTGCCGACGCCGCGGATGAAGATCGTACGATCCTTGTTCGACGCGCCGCTGCGGAAGCCGACCGAGGGGATCGTCGCGGCGATGTTTTCGACCGTGTTCAACTGGCGCTCGGCGAGCGATTGGCCGCTGACTGCGGTGATCGCGATCGGCACCGACTGGAGTGTTTCGTTGCGATAGCGCGCGGTGACGATCACCTCGTCGCTCTGCGCAGCCGGGGCGGGCGCCGTTGTCGACGCCGTTGCCGGTGTCGTCGCGGGAATATCCTGCGCCGCAGCCGGAGTGGTGAGCGCGACGAATGCGGTGCCGGCGAACAGCGCGACATGGCGCCGCTGGATGCGTGGGTCGATCATGGGTTCCCTCCCCGAAATTGATGCCGCCTTGTAAATCCCATTCGCGCGATGGGTATAAAGAACGATATGCAGGTGCGTCGTATCAGCTTTAGCGCGCCTCGATCGGTCGCAGCGTCGGCAGCAGCAGCTGGATCCATCCGACCGCGAGCAGGTACGACACGCTCGCGAACAGGAATAACGGGAGATATCCGAGTCCTGCGGTCAGCACGAGCCCCGCGACCTTGGCGATCACCATCCCCCCGACATTGCCGCTGAACGATCCGAACGCGGTTACGCGGCCCAGTTTGTCCTGTGGCACGACGTCGGCGATCAGCGCGAAGAGATTGGTCGAGAATGCCTGATGTGCGGCGAGCGTCAGTGCCATGAGCCCGATCGTGACCGCGTAATTGCCTGCGTAGAGCACCAGCGGGATCGGCAGCACGCACAGCGCGGCGACCAGCAAGATGCCCTTGCGTACCGCATTGACGCTGTAGCCAAGACCCAACAACCGCGTTGAAACCCCGCCACCGAGCAACGACCCGACCGCCGCTCCACCATAGGCAATCGCGAGTGGCACGCCGAGCGCGACGCCGCTCAGCCCATATTGCCGATGGAAGAAGTCGGGCAGCCAGAACAGCAACAGCCACCACGTCGCATCCGACAGGATCTTGGCCACCGCGATCGCCCAGGTCTGGCGGTTGCGCAGGATCGGGCCGTAGTCGGTTGGGGGTACGGTGTCGGTCTCGACCGGACGGGGCGGCGAGAACGTCACGCGCCGTGTCGCGATCAGCCACACCGCGGCCCAGACCAACCCGAGCGCGCCCGCCGCGACGAACGTGCCGCGCCACCCGACCAGCAACGCGACGCCCGGAATCGCAAGCGGTGCCAGGATCGCGCCGATGCTGTTGGCGGCGTTGGTCGCGCCGAACCCGCTCGATCGCCAGTTCTTCGGCAGCACGGAGGCGATCGTCTTGATCCCGGTCGGCGTCCCCATCGCTTCGGTCGCGCCTAAGCTGACGCGGATCATCACGAACTCGGTCATCGACCGCGCCCAGCCATGTGCCATCGCCGCGATGCTCCACGCCGCAACGCCGATCGGGTTCGCCCATTTGACGCCGAGCTTGTCGACGATCCACCCGGTGAACAGGAACGCGAACGCTGCGCCGCCCTGGAACCATGCGGCGAGCGTCCCGTAATCATCGTCGCTCCAGCCGAGATCGGCGGCGATGATCGGCTTCAGGACGGAGATGATCTGGCGGTCGACAAGGTTGAGGATGCCGGCGGTGACGACGAGCGCGAACAGTAGCGCGCGGGCGCGGGCGCCGAGTTGCGCGACGGTCTTGGTAGGCTTGGTCATACGCGCCTAGCATGGACGAGGCGCGCGCGGTGGCCAGCCAGTTTCTCTTCGCCGACCCGGTTATTTGGTTGCAGGAGGGGGGCTCACTCACTCCTCGGATATGATCGGGGGTTATCCCACTCGAGCGAGAAAGCTTGTTTCCCCGCGAAGGCGGGGACCCAGACTGGGCTCCCGCCTTCGCGGGAGAACAAGGAAGGGGAGGGCCGCCGCCAACTCAATACCACCCCGGCGAAGGCCGGGGCCCAGTTGGGGGACTGTGCCAACTGCGCGCAGTCTCTAGTTACTGTGGCCTTCCCAACTGGGCCCCGGCCTTCGCCGGGGTGGCGCTACTGTGGGGTGGATGCGTAATTGAACCGCAAGCGATCAATCAAATCACCAACGGCCCATGCTCGATCCGCGGCAACACATGCCGCGCGAACAGATCCGCCTCAGCCGCATGCGGATACCCGGAGAGGATAAATGCATCGATCCCCTCGGCCCGATACGCGTTCAGCTTAGCCAGCACCTGGTCCGGATCGCCAACGATCGCCGCACCGCAGCCCGAGCGCGCGCGGCCGATGCCCGTCCACAGATTCGCCTCCGCATATCCATCGTCCGAGCCCTCGCGCAGCTCGGCCTGACGCCGCACGCCCGCAGACTGCGAATCGAGCGAGAGTTCGCGGATCGCGCGGCCTTCCGCATCGTCGAGCTTCGAGAGCAGCCGGTCGGCGGCAGCGCGGGCTTCGGCCTCGGTCTCGCGGACGACGACATGGACGCGGTAGCCGAACTTAAGCGCGCGGCCGTGCTTTGCCGCCCGCGACCGCAGATCCGCAACGATCTCGCGCACCGCATCCATCGTATCCGGCCACATCAGATACACGTCGGCATTGGTCGCCGCAGCCTCCCGAGCAGCCTCCGAAAGCCCCCCGAAATACAGCGCCGGACACGTCCCCGACACCGTCGTCACCCGGGGCGGATCGACCTTCAGCTTCCAGAAATCGCCATCATGATCGAGCGGCTTGCCGTCGAGCAACGTCCGCAGGATGTGCATCGCCTCGACGGTGCGCGCATACCGCGGCGCGCTCTCCAGCTTCTCGCCCGGCAGGTCGCTCGAGATGATGTTGATCGCCAGCCGCCCGCCCAACATCCGGTCGATCGTCGCGATCTGGCGTGCGAGTTGTGGCGGCCAGCTCTCGCCGATCCGCACCGCCATCAGCAGCCGCAACCGCTTGAGCATCGGCGCGATCCCCGCGGCGAATGCGGTCGTGTCGATCCCCAGCGCATAGCCCGACGGCAGCAGGATGTTGTCGTAGCCGGCGGTCTCGGCCTGCATCACGATGTCGCGGCAATGCTCCCAGCTCGATTTCAGCGCCGCATCGGGCACGCCGAGAAACTCGTAATCGTCGTCGCACAGCGCGGAGAACCAGCTGATCTCGCAAGGGGGCAAAACGGTCATGGCAGATTCTCACCCATCCCGGCTTGCAGCACCGCATACCATTCGGGACGCGTCCACTCGACCTTGTACGCGTCCGCCGACGCCGCGATCCGCGCCGGGGTCTGCGACCCGACGATCGGGATGATCCGCGCCGGATGCGCCATGATCCACGCTAGCGTCGCGGTCGCCGCATCGACACCGTAGCGCGCGCCATGCTCGGCCAGCAGCTTGGCCGCCGGATGATCGCCCTGCGCCAGCCGCCCGCCACCGAGCGGCGACCACGCCATCACCGCGACGTCGTGCCGCATCGCGTGGTCGAGCGTCCCGTCGAACAGCGGCGCCGTCCGCAGCGGCGAGAACTCAGGCTGCGTGCTGACGATCGGCTGGCCCAGGAAAGCCTGCAACGCGTCGAACTCGTCCACGCTGTAGTTCGACACACCGATGCTGCGGATCTTGCCTGCCTCGACCATCTGGGTCAGCGTTTCGGCCACCTCGTGCGGATGAGTCAGGAAGTCGCGACGGTGGATCTGGTACAGCTCGACCTGCTCCACACCCATCCGCGTCAGCGACGCGTCGAGTGCATCGGCAAGATACGTCGCGCTCGAATTATACGGGATGCCGGGACGGATGCCCGCCTTGGTCGCGATCACCATTTTCGCACGCAATGACCGGTCTTCGGCCAGCGCACGCCCGAACAGTTCCTCCGCCGAGCCGAACCCCGCCGGCACGTCGCAGCCATAGATGTCGGCGGTATCGAAGAAGTTGATCCCCGCCCCCAAGGCTGCCTCGATCATGGCGCGGACCGGTGCGACCTCTCCGGCCAGCCGCCACATGCCCCAGGCTATCGGCGAAACAAGGATTTCGCTCTTGCCGAGCGGGCGGAGGTCGTTGGAAAGGCGGATCGTCGTCATGCAGGCGGCCATGGCATAGGGAATGACAGCTTGGTAGCCACGATCAGATACGGCATCGTCGGAACGGGCATGATGGGCGTCGAACACCTTCGCAACCTGGCGATCCTGCCGGGCGCCGAGATCGTCGCGATCGCCGATCCGGTCGCGACCTCGATCGACTGGGCAACCGATGCGCTTGGCGACCGTGCCGCCACTGTCGCGCGGTTCGACAGCGTCGAGGCGTTCGCAAAGGGTGCCGACGTCGACGCGATCGTCATCGCCTCGCCCAACAACACGCACCGCGACGTGCTCGAACGGCTGTTCGACATGGACGCCGCGATCCTCTGCGAGAAGCCGCTGGCGACCACGATCGCGGACGCCCGCTGGATCGTCGAGCGCGCCGCCGCCCATGCGAAGCCGTTCTGGACCGGCATGGAATACCGTTTCATGCCCCCCGCCGCCGCGTTCATCGAACAGGTGCGCGGAGGCCGCGTCGGTCGGCTCCAGATGCTCTCGATCCGCGAACACCGCTTCCCGTTCCTCCCCAAGGTCGGCGACTGGAACCGCTTTTCCTCCAACACCGGCGGCACGATGGTCGAGAAATGCTGCCACTTCTTCGACCTGATGCGACTGATCGTCGGCTCGGAAGCGGTCCGCGTATATTGCTCGGGCGCGATGGACGTGAACCATCTCGACGAGCGCTATGACGGGCAGCGCCCTGACATCATCGACAACAGCTTCACGACCGTCGACTTCGCCAACGGGGTGCGCGCGATGCTCGACCTCAGCATGTTCGCCGACGGTGCCGAGAACCAGGAAGAGATGTCCGCCACCGGCGATGCCGCCCGCCTCGACGTGCTGATCCCCGCGGGCGAACTGGTCTATTCCCCCCGTGTCGGCTTCCTGAACGCGAAGCAGGTCGAGCGTGCCCACGTTGCCGTAGACCCCGCTGCCAAGGCCGCCGGCTCGCACGAAGGCGCGACCTATTACCAGCACGCCGCGTTCGCCGCCGCGGTCCGCGGGGAGGGGCCGGTCCAGGTCACCGCGGAGGATGGCCTGCGCGCCGTCGCGATCGGCACCGCCGCCGAGATCAGTGCCCGCGAGCACCGCGTCGTGACGATGGCCGAACTCGGGCTCTAGAACGTTCGCGGAAGCGTCAATACAGACCCCGACGGAAGTCGGTGTCCCCGCAGGGGATGCTTGTCACGACGATCAAATGTTGAAAAATGGTGCTGCCGGTGAGGATTGAACTCACGACCTCAGCCTTACCAAGGATGCGCTCTACCACTGAGCTACGGCAGCACTCGCTGGCATCGCTGCCGGCGGAGTGGGGCTAAGAGACGAGGGCGGGATGATTGTCAAGGCACGGCGCGGCAATGTAGGGCATATTTATGGATGATCGGGATCGAAAGGCGGCGGAGAAGGCCGAACGCATGGCCGCCGCGCTGCGCGAGAACCTGCGGCGCAGGAAGGCGCAGGCGCGCGCCGTCGGGGCTGCGCCTGCGACCAAGGATGATTCCTCTAGCTGACCGCCCTTAAGACAATGGCGCGCATTTGGCGGTGAGCCAGGCGCGATCCTCCGCGTCGGTCATCTCGGGGGTCAGCACCGCCAGCACCTGTGCGTGATAGTCGTCGACCCATTGGCGCTCTTCGGTCGTCAGCAACGCCGGCTCGATCAGCGTGCGCTCGATCGGGCAGAAGGTGAGCGTCTCGAAGCCCAGCATTTCGCGGTCGGCGCCGGGAATGGCGCGCGGTTCGATCAGAATCAAATTCTCGATCCGGATGCCGTATTTGCCGGCCTTGTAATAGCCGGGCTCGTTGGAGAGCATCATGCCGGCACGCAGGGGCTCCATCGCCGCGCCGCCGGGGTAGTTGGGCGAGGCGATCCGCTGCGGACCCTCGTGCACCGCGAGATACGCGCCGATGCCGTGACCGGTGCCGTGCGCGAAATCGAGGCCGGCTTCCCACAGCGGACGGCGCGCGAACGCATCGATCTGGCCACCCATCGTGCCGTCTGGGAACACCGCCGTTGCGATGCCGATATGCCCCTTCAGGACGCGGGTGAAGCGGTCGCGCATCTCTTCGGTCGGTTCTCCGATCGGCATGACGCGCGTGACGTCGGTGGTGCCGTCCGCATATTGGCCGCCGGAGTCGATCAAATAGAGTTGGCCGGGTTCGATCGGCGCGCTCGACTCCTCGGTGACGTGGTAGTGCGGGCTCGCGCCATGCGGACCGGTGGCTGAGATCGTGTCGAACGAGGTACCCTTCAGCAGGCCGGTCTGTTCGCGGAACGCGAGCAGCTTGGCGGCGGCGCTGAGTTCGGTTTGCCCCCCCTTCACGCATTCGCTTTCGACCCAACGCAGGAAACGCGCGAGTGCGGCGCCGTCGCGTGCGGAGGCGGTACGGTGGCCGCTTATCTCGACGGGGTTCTTGATCGCCTTGGCGAGCACGACGGGATCGCGCAGCGGCAGGATCTTCGCGCCGCCGGCCTGGAGCGCTTGCGTGATCGCGGCGACCGCGCGTTCGGGATCGGCGGCGACGCGCTTGCCGGCATAGGTCGCGAGGGTTGCGGCGAAGGCGGTGCGGTCGTGGAGGCGGACCGCGTTGCCGAGATGCTGGCGTACCGCGTCGTCGAGCTTGTCGGGGGCGACAAAGAGGTCGGTGGTGCCGTCCGCGCCGACGATCGCGTAGGACAGCGCGACGGGGGTGTGGTCGACGTCGTTGCCGCGGATGTTGAGCGCCCAGGCGATCGAATCGAGTGCGGTGAGGACGACTGCGTCGGCGTTCTGTTCGGAGAGCCAGTCGGCGATTTTTGCACGCTTTTCGGCGGAGGAGGCGCGGGTGAACTGGTCAGGCTGGACGGTCAGCTTGGCGGGGGAGGGGGCGGGGCGGTCGGTCCAGATCGCGTCGATGGGGTTGGTGTCGACTGCCACCAGCGTCGCGCCGCGGTCGGCGAGGGCCGTGGTGGCTTCCGCGACCCAGATGCCGGTGTGAAGCCACGGGTCGTAGCCGATGCGGCCGCCTTCGGGGGCGTGCTTGGCGAGCCAGGCGGCGGGGCTGGTCTGGGGGACGTCAGCATAGTCCCAGTGCGCGCCGTCGACCTGTTCGCGGACCTGGATCGTGTAGCGGCCGTCGGTGAAGATCGCGGCGCGATCGGCGAGGACGACTGCGGTGCCGGCCGAGCCGCCGAAGCCGGTGAGCCAGCCGAGACGCTGTGCGTAGCCGCCGACATATTCGCTCATGTGCTCGTCGGTGAGGGGGATGACGAAGCCGTCGAGGCTGTCGGCGGCGAGTTGGGTGCGGAGGGCGGCTAGGCGGTCGGTCTGGGTCGGCATTGTGTGGGTCTCTCGTCGGTCGAGGTCGGGTGATGTGGGGGTTCTGCCAGAAACACGCAGCCCGGGACAGCGCGGGCGCATGCGCACGCAACCCGCATCTACCGCTTCCTTGTTCTCCCGCGAAGGCGGGAGCCCAATCTGGATCCCCGCCTTCGCGGGGAAACATCATGGGTTCACGGTCGCTCACACCAACCGCCGCCACCCCGGGCTGCTACCACCCCGGCGAAGGCCGGGGCCCAATTGGGGGACAATTCTAACGAAGGACTGCACGCCGTTACTGCAACCTTTCCAATTGGGCCCCGGCCTGCGCCGGGGTGGTGGTTTCTGGTCCGAATGGCTCTCTCCAAATCGCACAGCGTTTGGCTTCCATCCTCGGCCCCGCTAACACACCGGGATGACCACGCCCCCCATCGCCGAACAGCGCCCGCACAGCTTCACCACGCATGGCGTGACGATCGAGGATCCCTATGCGTGGCTGAAGGATCCGAACTATCCAGAGGTCGATGACGCCGACGTGCTGGCGTATCTCGCCGCCGAGAACGCGTATTTCGAAGCGCAGATGGCGCCGCATGAAGCGCTTACCGACACGATCTACGAAGAGATGAAGGCGCGCATCAAGGAGGACGAATCCTCGGTGCCGCAGAAGGATGGCGACTGGCTCTACTGGACTGCGTACGAGACCGGCGGGCAGTACAAGAAATGGTGGCGCAAGCCAGTGGCCGGCGGTGACGACGAGCTGTTGCTCGACGAGCCGGCGCTGGCGGAGGGGCATGAGTATTTCCGGCTTGGGGCGTTCTCGGTCAGCAATGACGGGCGCTATCTCGCCTATGCGATCGACGATAATGGGAGCGAGCGGTTCGAGGTTCGGGTCAAGGATCTGGATACCGGCGAGCACCTGCCCGACGTGATTCCGGGGATGCTCAGCGAGATCGTCTGGACCGCGGACGATGCGGGCTTTCTCTACGGTCTGGCGAACGAGCAGTGGCGGACGGACAATGCGCGGTTCCACCGGTTGGGGACGCCGATCTCCGAGGACGTCGTGCTGTTCCACGAGGAAGATGAGGGCTTTCGCGTCGGCGTCGGCGAGACGAGTTCGCGCAAGTGGATCGTGATCGCGACCAGCGATCATGTGACGAGCGAGCTGTACCTGCTGCCTGCGCATGAGCCTCTGGCGGTGCCGATCCTCGTTTCGGCGCGGAAGGTGGGCCGCGAATATGACGTGGACGAGCATGACGGGACGCTGTTCATCCACACCAACGACGTCGATCCGAATTTCCGGCTTTGCACCGCGCTGGTCGAGGAGCCGGATGCGTGGAGCGAGCTGATTCCGGCCTCGCCGCATTTCTATATGACGGGCGTGGAGTGTTATCAGGACTTCTTCGTGGTCGACGGGCGCGAGGATGGCCTCGATCAGATCGCGATCCACCGGTACGAAACGCCGACCGAGGGCAAGCGGATCGACTTCCCCGAAGCGAGCTATGTCGCCGGGCTGGGGGACAATCCCGAATACGACATGACGGTGTTGCGGCTCGGGTATGAGTCGATGGTCACGCCGGGGACCGTGTACGACTATGACGTCGATACCGGTGAGCGGACGATGCTCAAGGTGCAGGAAATCCCGAGCGGGTATGACGCGGCGAAATACGCGACCGAGCGGCTGAAGATCGTTGCGCGGGACGGAACGGAGATTCCGGTCTCGATCGTGTATCCGGCCGGGTTCGTGCGCGATGGGTCGGCGCCTTTGTTCCTCTATGCGTATGGCGCGTACGGCTATGCTATCCCGCCGGGCTTCTCGACCGGGCGGATGAGCCTGCTTGATCGCGGGTTCGCCTATGCGATCGCGCATATCCGCGGTGGCGACGATCTGGGCCAGCAATGGTATCTGGATGGCAAGCTGGAGAAGCGCGCGAACACGTTCAACGATTTCGTCGATGTGGCGAAGGCGCTGGTCGACGCGCAGTGGACGTCGGCGGGGAAGATCGCGATCGCCGGGCGGTCCGCGGGTGGCGAACTGATGGGGGCGGTGGTCAATTCGGACCCCGAACTCTGGGGCGCGGTGATTGCGGACGTACCGTTCGTCGACGTGTTGAACACGATGCTCGACGAGAGCCTGCCGCTGACGCCGGGCGAGTGGCCGGAGTGGGGCAATCCGATCGAGGACGAGGCGGCGTTCAAGCTGATCCGGTCGTATTCGCCGTACGACAACGTGAAGGCGCAGGCTTATCCACCGATGTTCATCAGCGGCGGGCTCAACGATCCGCGCGTGACCTATTGGGAGCCGGCGAAGTGGGCGGCCAAGCTGCGGTTGATGAAGACCGACGACAATGTACTGCTGCTTAAGACCAACATGGGCGCGGGGCATGGCGGCAAGTCGGGGCGGTTCGAGTCGCTGCGGGAGGGCGCGGAGGAGCATGCGTTCGTGCTGTGGCAGCTGGGCGTCGCGGGGTGAGTCGGTTCACGCTCTCGATCACGGCGCAGGACGCGGATATCGACGAGCTTGGGCATGTGAACAATGCGGTCTGGGTGCAGTGGATCCAGGCCATCGCGACTGCGCATTGGGAGGCGGTGGCGCCTGCCGAGCATAAGCTGGCGTATGTGTGGGTCGTGACGCGGCATGAGATCGATTACCGCGGGAGTGTGGTGGCGGGGGAGACGGTTGTCGGGGAGACTTGGGTCGAGGGCGCGCCGAAGGGGGCTCGGTTCGATCGGCATGTTCGGTTTGTCGGCGATGATGGGCGGGTGAAGCTGCAGGCGGTTACGACCTGGGCTTTGCTGGATCGGGGGACTGGGCGGTTGATGCGGGTGCGCGAGGATGTCGCTGCGCCGTTTTATTCGTAATTCCCCTCCCGCTTGCGGGAGGGGTTAGGGGAGGGCGCGACGTACGTACTGGCGTCCGGTCTCTGGGACACGCCCTCCCCCGACCCCTCCCGCAGGCGGGAGGGGAGCAGATTTAGCCGCTGTTTCTTAGCGCGGTGGCGATGGCGTTGATGGATAGGAGGATGCCTTCGCCTATCCGTGGGTCGTCCTCGCCTGCGCGGCGGCGTTTGATCAGTTCGATCTGGAGGAGGTTTAGCGGCTCGATATAGGGGAGGCGGAGGCGGATCGAGGCGTCCAGCGCGGGGTGCTTTTCGAGTAGGCGCGACTGGCCGGTGACTTGCAGAAGCCCGTCGTGGGTCTGGTGCCAGCCGTCGCGGATCGTGGTGAAGATTTCGCGGAGCTTGTCGTCCTCGACGAGCCCGGCATAGCGTTCGGCGATGCCGATGTCGGACTTGGCGAGGACCATCTCCAGGTTGGCCAGCGCGGAGGCGAAGAGCGGCCAGCCTTGCGCCATGTCCTTCAGCAGTGCCTTGTCCTCGAAATCTGCGATCGCGCGGCCGACGCCGTACCAGCCGGGGAGCATGACGCGCGCCTGCGCCCAGCTGAACACCCAGGGGATCGCGCGAAGGTCTTCGATGCGGTCGGACTTGGTGCGGCTGGCGGGGCGGCTGCCGATCTTGAGGCCGGCGATCTCGGCGATCGGCGTCATCTGGCGGAAGAAGGTGCGGAAGCCCTCCGTACCGTAGACGAGGTCGCGGTAGCTGTGGAATGCGGTGCCGCTGAGTTTGTCCATTGCGGCGGAGAAGCTGGCGTTGTCGGCGTTGGAGAGGCGTTCGGGTTCAAGGCTGGCGAGTAGCGTGGCCGACGCGATCGCTTCGAGATTGGTCATGGCGGCGTCGCGCGTGCCGTATTTCGCGGCGATGACTTCGCCCTGTTCGGTAATGCGGATGCGGCCCTGGACGGTGCCCGAGGGCTGCGCACGGATTGCGCGGAACGCCGAGCCGCCGCCGCGCCCGACTGCGCCGCCGCGGCCGTGGAACAACTGCATGCCGACGCCGGCGGCTGCGAAGACGGGTTTGAGTGCGGTCGAGGCTTTCGAGAGCTGCCAGGTGGAGGTGAGGTAGCCGCCGTCCTTGTTGCTGTCCGAATAGCCGATCATCACTTCCTGATGGCCGCGCGCCGTGGAGGTCGTCGCGATCTCGGGGAGTGCGAACCAGGCGGTCATGACGGCGGGGGCGGCTTCGAGATCGCCGATCGTCTCGAACAGCGGGACCGCCATGATCGCGGCGGTCGGGGTTTCGCCGGGGCGGTAGAGGCCGACTTCCTTGAGCAGGAGGTTCACTTCGAGCAGGTCGCTGACCGACTGCGCCATCGAGACGATGTAGTTGGTGATGCACGCAGGGCCGTAGGCGGCGTGCGCGTCGGCGGCGGCCTGGACGATCGCGAGTTCGCCGGCGGTTTCTTCGGAATATTCGGCGAAGCGCGAGGTGAGGGGGCGGGCGTTGGCGAGTTCGCGGCGGAGCAGCGCGACGCGGGCGTCTTCGTCGAGCGCGAGGTACTCGTCCTCGACGCCGGCGACTTTCAGCAGTTCGGCGACGACGCGTTCGTGGACGGCGCTGTTCTGGCGGAGGTCCAAGGTGGCGAGGTGGAAGCCGAACGTCTCGACCGCGCGGATCAGCCGGCCGAGCGCGCCGCCGGTCTTCAGCGCGATGCCGAGGCCGTGCGCGAGCGTGACGAGGTCGGCGCGGAAGTCGGCGGGGCTCGCATAGGGTTCGCCGGTGAGGCGACCGGGGCGGGGGGCGTGCTTGCCGGTGAGCGAGTCGTGCGTCGCGGACAGGCGGGCGTAGATGCCGGAGAGCGCGCGGCGATAGGGCTCGTCGCTGCGGCTGGCGGCATCGTCGCCGCTGGCGTCGGCGAGCGCCTGCACCGCGGCATCCGCTGGGGCGTGTTCGGTCGAGATCGACAGTTCGGCGCCGAGCGCGTGCACTGCGTCGCAGTAATAGCCGAGCACGGCCTCACTGGCCTTCGACAGCGCGGTTCGGAGCGAGTCGGCGGTGACGTACGGATTGCCGTCGCGGTCGCCGCCGATCCAGCTGCCGGGACGGAGGAAGCTCGGCGTGCGTTCGCCGAGGGCGCGGTCCCAGCGCTGGTAGAGCGCGGGCAAGGCGGGGAGGAACACGTCGCGCAGGTAGCTGAGCGCGGTGTCGACCTCGTCGGTGACGTAGAGGCGGTCGCGGCGCAGGACGCGGGTTTGCCAGAGCAGCGCGATCTGGCGGAGGATCGCGTCGTCGACGCTGTCGCCGTCGGGCGTGGTGTCGCGGCCGAGATCGCGCAGGCCCATCAGCTCGGCGATGCGGTTGCGGTGGTCGATCATGCTTTTGCGGCGGACTTCGGTCGGGTGCGCGGTGAGGACTGGGGCGATCAGCGCGTGGTCGAGCAACGTGCGGATTTGGGTGCGGTCGATGCCTTCGGATTCGAGTTGCGCGATCGCGGAGGCGAGGTCGGCGCCTTCCTCGGCCGCGATGCCCTGGCGGTCCTCGGCGAGGTTGGCGAGCATCGAGAAGAGCATGAAGCCGCGGACGAAATCGAGCGTCTCATCGAGGCTGAGCTTTTCGAGGCTGAGATCGACCGCGCGATCGTCGCCGGGCTTGCCTTCGGAGGCGTCGCGGTGGCGCTCGACCGACGCCTTGCGGATCGTTTCGGTGGCCTCGAACAGGCGCTCGCCGCCATAGGCGCGGATGACGTCGCCGAGCAGTTTGCCGAGGAAGCGGATGTCGGAATTGTTCGCGATTGCGGGGAGGCTTGCCATAATTCCCTGCTGCGCTGCGGCAGGGATCACGTCAACAACGAACACCGCGCGACACGCTTAAATAGCCGCTTATTTAGTGCGTTTGGCGACAGATTATTGCACAGATTAGCGCTTCCGCGACTCCGCGCGCTCTTCCGACGTTACCGTGCCGTCGTGGTTCAGGTCCATCCTGTCGAACCACGCGAGCGTGCCTTCGCTCCACTCGATCGCGGTGATGACGCCGTCCTTGTTGCGGTCGAATGCCTTGATGCGTGCGTTGGGCGAGGGGAGCTCGTCCTTGGTGACGCGATCGTCGCCGTTGCGGTCGAGCGTGCGGAAGCGGCGTTCCATGCTGGCGCCGAAATCGAGCCGCGAGGTTACCGAGGGCGGCACGAAGCCGACCGCGTTGGCGTCGGCCTGCGCGCGCTGCGCGTCCTTGTCGCCGCACGCGGACATCAGAATTCCCGTCGCGGCGAGCGCCGCTACCAGTTTCACCTGCATAGAATCTCCCGTCGTATCGATGCCGTCAGGCCTCGAGTTCGATGTCCCAGTACAGCCAGTCGTGCCACGTGTCGTGCAGGTAGTTGGGCGGGAAGCTGCGGCCGTGTTCCTGGAGATGCCAGTTGGTCGGACGGATCGCCTCGATATGCAGCGGCATCGCCGCCTGTTTCGGCGTGCGGCCGCCTTTCTTGAGGTTGCAGGGCGAGCAGGCGGTGACGACGTTCTCCCACGTGGTACGACCGCCTTGCGCGCGGGGGACGACATGGTCGAAGGTGAGATCGCGCAGCTTGCCGCAATATTGGCAGGTGAACTTGTCGCGCAGGAACAGGTTGAAGCGAGTGAAGGCGGGAAATTGCGACGGTCGGACGAACTGCTTGAGCGCGATCACCGAGGGCAGCTTCAGCGCGAAATTGGCGCTGCGCACTTCGCGTTCATAGGTGGCGACGACGTCGACGCGGTCGAGGAAGACAGCCTTGACCGCGGTTTGCCACGGCCAGACGCTGAGCGGATAGTAGGAAAGCGGCGTGTAATCGGCATTGAGCACGAGCGCCGGACAACCATCCGGATGACGCATCAGATCGGGGTGAAACACGGCTCCTCCCACTCAGGCTTCGCAGAGCGCCCTATGGACGACAGCGATGACACCGCCATGACAGCACGCCGCGTGGCGGTCGGTCAAGCGTGGTGAGCGACGGACCGGTCGTCACGCGGTTCGCGCCGAGCCCGACGGGGCGGTTGCATCTGGGCCACGCGGTGTCGGCGATCCGCGCGCACGATTACGCGCGGGAGCGGGGCGGGCGGTTCCTGCTGCGGATCGAGGATATCGACGGGACGCGGAGTCGGCCTGAGTTCGTCGCGGGAATCTTGGAGGACCTGGGGTGGCTTGGGTTGCGGTGGGACTCGTTGGTGTTCCAGTCGGAGCGGCTGGCGACATACGATGTGGCGATGGAGCAGTTGAAGGCACGCGCGCTCGTGTATCCGTGTTTCTGTACGCGGGCGGAGATCGCGGCGAGTGCCTCTGCGCCGCAGGGAGATATCGGGCCGGTCTATCCGGGGACGTGTCGGGGCCTGACCACGGACGAGGTCGCTGCGCGGGCGGATCTGGCGCATTGCTGGCGGCTCGATATGGCGAAAGCGGTGGCGATTACCGGCGTGCTTGCGTGGCATGACGCGATCGCCGGGACCGTCGTTGCGGATTTGCTTGCGCAGGGGGATGTCGTGCTGGCGCGGAAGGATGCGCCGGCGAGCTATCATCTGGCGGTGACGCTCGACGATGCGGCGCAGGGCGTGACGGACGTGGTGCGCGGGGTGGACCTGTTCGCGGCGACGGACGTGCACCGAGTGTTGCAGGCTTTGCTAGGGTTGCCGGTACCGGCGTATCATCATCATCCGCTGGTGGTGGATGCGACGGGGCGGCGGTTGGCCAAGCGGGACGGGGCGGTGTCGCTGGCTGAGATGCGTGATGGTGGTGAGGATGGGGTGGCGTTGGCGGCTCGGGTACGGAGCGGGTGATGGCGATTGGCTTGCGCTGCTGATCGTGAGCGTGTTGATCAAGCAAGGTGTGGCGGGAAACGGATCGTAACCCGTGCCTCCTTGTTCTCCCGCGAAGGCGGGAGCCCAGCCTGGATCCCCGCCTTCGCGGGGAAACATTAGAGTAGCAGGGTACGACGCCTGTAACGTGCCACCACCCCGGCGAAGGCCGGGGCCCAATTGGGGGACGGTGATGATGAGGCTTATCGCTTCGTTACCTCGGCCTTCCCAATTGGGCCCCGGCCTTCGCCGGGGTGGTGCTCTTGCTTGGAGTGGGTGCGCTAAAGCTCGATCCCCAGCCTTGGCGCGGCCCACGTCATCGCCGCATACAGCGCGATCGTCAGCACGCACCCCGCCACCAGCGACACCCAGAACGGCGCCCCATGTCGCAGCATCGCCGGGATCAGCAGGAACATCGGCAGCGACGGCAGCACGTACCAGAAGGTCGCGCCGGCGTGTGCGGCCATCGTCCGCGGGTCAGGCTTGTCGCGCCAGAGCCAGATCATGCCGAGCACCGACACCAACGGCAGCGACGCCACGAGTGCGCCGAAGCCGGGATAGCGCTTGGCGATCTCCGACGCGGCGGCGATAAGAATGCCGGAAATCAGGGCTTTCAGCGTCAAGTATACCATGCAGTATTTGCACGCATCACGAAGGGTTCCGCAACTCTGCTACGGCCATTGCTAGCAGCATCCGGTGCGCTTACATTCCGTCCATGAACACATTCCTCGTCATCCTCCTGATCGCGGCGATGATCGCGACCGTCGTGGCTCTGGTGCGGGGCGTCGTGTCGTTCCTGCAGGAGGGCACGGCGCAGGTCCGCGACGGAAACGGCCCGAGCGCGGCGTCGCTGAAATCGAATCGGATGATGCAGCAGCGGATCTTCTTCCAGGCGCTGGCGATCCTGATCGTGGTCGTGATCCTGTTCTCGGCGGGGCGGAACTAGGGTCTGACGCGCTTTCCTAATTACCGTCATCCCAGCACAAGCTGGGATCTCGATGTTAGGCGGATGTCGCGAGCCACGAGGGATGCCCCAGCTTTCGCTGTGTGACGGACTTGTGGCACAGCATGGTCGGACAGAAGGAATCGACCGATGGTCAAGCTCAACAAGATCTACACGCGAACCGGTGACGACGGCACGACCGGGCTGGTCGACGGGTCGCGGGTGTCGAAGGCGAGCGCGCTGATGCAGGCGATCGGCGATGTCGACGAGGCGAACTCCGCCATTGGTGTGGCGGTGGTGGCGCTTGGCAATGATCCGCTCGCCGCCGCGCTGGAGCGAATCCAGAACGATCTGTTCGATCTCGGTGCTGACCTTGCGACTCCTGCGACCGACGACGGGTTCGCGCCGTCGGAGATGGTGTTGCGGATCGTACCGGCGCAGGTCGAGCGACTCGAGCGCGAGATCGATGCGATGAACGCGCACCTCGCGCCGTTGCGGAGCTTCATCCTGCCGGGCGGATCGCCGCAGGCCGCCGCACTGCATCTGGCCCGCGCCATTTCACGGCGGGCGGAGCGATCCGCGGTCGCGGCGACGCATGATATGCCGTTGAATCCGGCGGCATTAGCGTATGTTAACCGGCTATCGGATTTCCTGTTCGTGGCGTCGCGCGCAGTGAACCAAAACGGGGCCGGCGACGTTCTATGGCGACCGGGGGCTACGCGCGCGCAGGCGTGATCGGCGTTCGCGCGTTGCGGTACTGGGCGACGCATTGAAGGATAACCGATGCCGCAGCCTATTCGTCCCGATCTCACCGTCGCTCATTCGTCGGATTTGAGCGAGCGTTTCTCGACCGTGCGCGCGCTGTCGCTGGCGCTGGCCGCGCCGCTGTCGGATGCGGATGCGACGGTGCAGTCGATGGACGACGCGTCGCCGACCAAGTGGCATCTGGCGCATACGACGTGGTTCTTCGAGACCTTCGTGTTGCGCGATCACGTCGCCGGTTACGCGCTGCACGACGAGCGTTTTCCGTTTCTGTTCAACAGCTATTACGAGGCCGAGGGGCGGCGCCATGCGCGCGATCGGCGCGGGATGGTGACGCGGCCTTCGCTCGACGAGGTGCGGGCGTACCGCGCGCATGTCGATGCGGCGTTGCTCGACGCGCTGCCCGGCTTGTCTGCGGATGCACGGGCGTTGGTGGCACTTGGCTGTCATCACGAGGAGCAGCATCAGGAATTGCTGGTGACCGACATCCTCCACATGTTTTCGGAGAACCCGCTGGAGCCGGCAATGTGGTCGGCGCCGCGGAAAGTGCCGGTCGAGATGCCGGGGCCGATCGGCTGGATCGCGCGCGAGAGCGGGATCGTCGAGGTCGGGCATGACGGCGACGGCTTCGCGTTCGATTGCGAGGGACCGCGTCATGCCGCCTTGCTGGTGCCGCATGCGATCGCCGACCGTACCGTGACGAACGGCGAATGGGCGGCGTTCATCGCCGATGGCGGCTATACCGAAGCGCGCCATTGGCTGGCGGATGGCTGGGCCTGGGTGAAGGCCGAGGGCATCGTCGCGCCACTCTATTGGGAGCAGGGCGAGGCGGGCTGGACGCGGTTCGGGCTCGACGGGCGGCGCGCGATCGATCCGGCGGCGCCGGTGACGCATGTCAGCTTCTTCGAGGCGGATGCGTATGCGAGCTGGGCTGGCGCGCGGTTGCCGACCGAGTTCGAATGGGAGGCGGCGGCAGCGTCGCATGATGCGCGCGGCGGCAACCAGATGGACGTGGCGGGGCCGGTCGAGCCTCGGCCTGCCGCGAATGGCCCGGCGTTTTTCGGCGATGTCTGGGAATGGACCGGCAGCGCTTACCGCCCGTATCCCGGGTTCGTGACCGCGGCCGGCGCGGTTGGCGAATACAACGGCAAGTTCATGAGTTCGCAGTTCATCCTCCGCGGTGGCAGTTGTGTCACGCCGCGTGGCCATGCGCGCGCGAGCTACCGTAATTTCTTCTATCCGCACCAACGGTGGCAGTTCACCGGCGTGCGTCTCGCGAAAGATATCTGATGTTGAAGCCTGAGATCGAGGACGGCCAACAGACGCTCGCCGATCCGCAATTCCGTGCCGACGTGCTGGACGGCCTCGCCCGCCGCCCACGGGCGATCCCAGCACGCTGGTTCTACGACCGGCGCGGCTCGGAGCTGTTCGAGAAGATCACCGATCTGCCCGAATATTACCCGACGCGCACCGAGCGGTCGATCCTGGAAACCGCCTGTCTCGAGGTGGCGACGCTTGCCGGCGCAGGCCGTGCGGTCGTCGAGTTCGGGTCGGGATCGTCGACCAAGACGCCGATCCTGCTCGATGCCGTAGCGCCGTCGGTATACGTCCCGATCGATATCTCGGGCGATTTCCTACGCGAGTCGTCGAAGGTGCTGGGCGATCAGTTCCCCGATCTGCTGGTACTGCCGTTCGAGGCGGACTTCATGCGGCCGTTGAGCTTGCCGAAGACGATTGCGGATACGCCCAAGCTCGGGTTTTTTCCGGGTTCGACGATCGGCAATATGATCCCGCTGATGGCGGTCGACCTGCTGCGCGCGATGCGGTCGTCGCTCGGTGTCGGCGCCATGCTGTTGATCGGGATGGACCGGATCAAAAGCGAGGACGTGCTGGTGCCCGCGTATGACGATGCGCAGGGCGTGACGGCGGCGTTCAACCTGAACCTGCTCGAGCGTATCAACCGCGAACTGGACGGCGACATTCCGGTCGATGCGTTCCGCCACAAGGCGGTATGGAACGATGACCGCGCGCGCATCGAGATGCATCTGGAAGCAGTGCGCGATGTCGCGTTTTCGGTCGACGGGCGGTCGTTCGAGATGACCGCGGGCGAGACGATCCACACCGAGAATTCGCACAAATACGGCGCCCGGGATGCGCGGATCCTGCTGAGGTCGGGTGGATGGACGCCGATTGCCGCGTGGACCGATCCCCAGGGCTTGTTTGGGGTGTATCTGGCCGAGGCTCAGGTGGAGCGACCAGCGCCCTGAGGCAGGGCCTGTTCGGGACGAGTTGCCCGCCGCCTAGGCTCAACCGGGAATACCCCAATTTGCCTCATCGTCGGCCGATGCGGCCGTGCGGACAAGATGCTCGACATAATGCCGGAAAATCGGAACCGTGAAGGTGACCAGCGTCGGCTCGCCCCCCGGTTCCTTGAACGTCAGCACGACGAAGCGCTGGCCGTCTTCGTCGAGAATCAGGCCAGCTTCCATCGCGCCGGGGCCGCTCGGGGTAATTACGGTCGTTGCCATGATCGTCTTTCGCTATCGGGTCTCCAGGCGCCCATAACGCTCCGCCGCACCAAGTCCATGACCAGCGGGATATCGACGCTGGTTAGTCCCCCGAGCTCTTGGCCTCGATACGCCGAAGGTCCCGGATTTCGTCCCAGGTGATCGGTCGGTCGCGGCCCGCGCACTGAATGATCAGGTCCGCCGCTTCGACGTCGTCATACCCGTCGAACGCCCGGACCATCTCTTGCAAAGATCCGCTGGCGACGGACTTGCCGATGTCCTCTTCATTCGCCGCATGCTCGCGCACTACTTTTGCGGGCATATTCCACATGGTCTTCAACACGATCACTGACTCCGGCCCCCCGGGTGGATCGCCGTCGTGAGGCGCGATGGAGCGCGCGTCCATAGTGTCGGCGGGTCGTATGCGATCGCCTTACGCGACGGCACGGTGAACCGATCTCGCTCTCCCGTTGCTCATCGACGAAGCCAGCGCGGTTGATCCTTATCGGATGCGTTGAAGGCGGAAACCTTGGCCTACCGCGCGGCCGTGCGTTACTTTCCGCCTTCCCGTCGTGTCAGCGCCGCGACGCAACTCGCACGGTCGATCGTGCTGCCGTCGGGTTCTCGCGCGTCGAGATACGTCACGCGGGGGGCGTCGGACCCCTTGGGGTACAGATACGCGTCGAGCACGCAGATCCCGCTCTGGAACTGAAGCTTTCGCGCGCTGCCCTCGCGCACGTCGGCATCGGGTTGGCCGAACAGCTTGGTCAGGCCGGCGGCATCCTGGCCGAGCACGCGCTCTAGCCCGACGCTCGTATAGGGGATGGCCGGACGTCCGACTGCGGGCTTGGCTACCGGAGCGGCGCAACCGGCCAAGCCGCCGCCGAGGGCCAGCGCGATGGCTATAGTGGTCAATCGCGTCATGGTCGGCCTTTGCGAGAATACTGGCTGTGGAAGTAATGCGTCGCCATCGCGGCCCCCAGCACGGGCGCGGCGATGTTGAGGACCGGAACCACGAACAGCCCGGTGTTCGCAAGCCCCAGCACGAACCGGCTCCCCTTGGTCGTCGCACGCCAGCCCCGCATCGCCGCCGCATCCATGTGGCGCGCCGCGACCATATCCCCCAGATCGCGCCCGAGCAGCCAGCCATTGACGATGAAGAACGCGGCGGCAGTGCCGACACCGGTGACGAGCAGCGCGATGTAGATGGGCAGCATCAGCACGTTGACGAGCACGACGCGCGCAGCGGAGCGTAACCCCATCGCGAGGCTCCGTGCGAACGGCACGGGCCGGGCGGTGCGCAGCGCGTCGGGATAATGCCGAGCCTCGACCGCCTCCACGACCTCATCCGCGAAGATCCCGACGACCGCGATCGCGACGGCACGGAACAGCAGCCACAAGGCCAACACCGTTACGAACAGCGCGAAAGCCGCGGCCAGCCCATCCGCATCCCAACCAAGCCACGCCGCCAGCGCTGCTTGCGTTCCCCACCATGCGCCGACGCCGAGCAGCGCGAAGACGAGCAGCGTGACGACCATCGACTTGACGAACACCCGGAGCACGGGCGGATCGGTAAGTTGGCCAAGCGAGAGGAGGAGGGCGCGGAGCATTGGTTTGGGATGACGCGGGGGCAGGGGAAGGTCAACGCGGGTTTCCGCCGTGTCTCCGTCGTTTTGGCTTTTCGGCAGCCCGACCTTATCCCGTTCCCCCGCGGACGCGGGGGCCCAGCTAAACCACGAGCACTGCCCGAGACCCTGGCCCCCCGCGTTCGCGAGGAACAGCAGAGGGCGTCGTTATGACGACCTAGTCCAACTGCATCTACCTAACCGCCGAACCGCCGAACCGCTGGAGTTTCGCTCCCAACCAAAGCCACCACCCCGGCGGAGGCCGGGGCCCAATTGGGGAGCGGCGGTAATAACGGACCGCGTTTTATCACGACCACCTTGCCAACTGGGCCCCGGCCTCCGCCGGGGTGGTGGTCTTTCCCAGCTATTAGTCGTCGCTTCGATCATTGCGTTCGTTGTGGCCAATCATTCCCACCCCCCACACCAGTTGCACCAATCCCCCCCGCGATTTACGGCAGAGCTTTCCCGCACCCCGGAGTTTCCCCTTGAGCACACCCACTTACGACGTCGTCGCGATCGGCAATGCGATCGTCGACATCCTCGCCACCGCCGACGACGCGTTCATCGCTGAGATCGGCGTCGCCAAGGGCTCGATGCAGCTCATGTTCTCGTCGGAAGAAGCCGACGCGCTCTACGCCAAGATGGGCCCGGGCATGGAAATCTCCGGTGGCTCGGCGGCCAACACCGTCGCCGGCATCGCCGCGCTCGGCGGCAAATGCGGGTTCATCGGCCAGGTCGCCGACGACCAGCTCGGCCAGGTCTTCGCGCACGACGTCCGCAGCATCGGCATCGAGTTCGCCACGCCCGTCCGCGCCGGCGACCCGACCACCGGCCGCTGCCTGATCTTCGTGACGCCGGACGGCCAGCGCACGATGAACACCTTCCTCGGCGCAGGGCAATTCCTCCCCGCCGCCGCGATCGACACCGCGATGATCGCCGACAGCGCGATCCTGTATCTCGAAGGCTATCTCTGGGATCCCGAAGAGCCGCGCGCCGCGATGCGCGCCGCGATCGATTGCGCACGCGGCGCAGGGCGAAAGGTCGCGTTCACGCTCAGCGACGTGTTCTGCATCTCGCGCCACGGCGGCGATTTCCGCCAGCTGCTGTCGGACGGCCTGATCGACATCCTGTTCGCCAACGAGAGCGAACTCGCCGCGCTCGCCGAGACCGACGACTTCGACGCAGCCGTCGCCAAGATCTCGGCACAGGTCCCGACCCTGGTCGTCACCCGCGGCGAACACGGCGCCTGTGCGATCCAGAACGGCGCGCGTGCCGAGGTCAAGGCCGAGCCGATCGCCAAGGTCGTCGATACCACCGGTGCGGGCGATCTGTTCGCGGCGGGCTTCCTCCACGGCCAGGCGCAGGGCTACGATTTGCAGGCGTCGCTGAAGCTCGGCGCGGTCTGCGCGGCCGAGATCATCAGCCATGTCGGCGCCCGCCCGATGGTCGACATGAAGGCACTCGCCGCTAAGCATATCGGCTGAAGCATGTGTCCCCGCGAAGGCGGGGACCCAGACTGGGCTCCCGCCTTCGCGGGAGAACAAGCTTGGTGCGAAGGCATAAAAAAAGGGCCGAGGGAGTTTCTCCCGCGGCCCTTTTTCGTCGCACTCGATCAGTGGCTGGCCGGAGGCGTCCGATCATCCTCGGCTACACCATCGTCGAGCCCAAGCCCGACATGGCTGCGCGAGCGGCTGTACAGGAAGTAGATCGCCAGACCGATCGCACCCCAGCCCGGCAGCACCAGCTTGGCCGTCAGTGGCAGCGACAGATACAGCCCGACGCATCCGATGATCGCGAGCGGCGCGACTACGTACACCGCCGGCGTGCGGAACGGACGCTTGCGGCCAGGATCGGTCTTGCGCAGCACCATCACCGAGATCGCGACCATCATGAACGCGAACAGCGTGCCCGCGTTCGAGTAATCGGCGAGCTTGCCGACCGGTAGCACCGCCGCCGCGATTGCCGCGGCGATACCCGTCACGACCGTCACCACGTGCGGGGTACGGAACTTCGGATGGATCGACGCGAGCTTGGCGGGCAACAGGCCGTCGCGCGCCATCGTAAAGAACACGCGGGTCTGGCCGAACATCATCATCAGCACGACCGACGGCAGCGCCAGCACCGCGGCAAGCCCGACCAGCCGGCCCATGATCGGCCAGTTGATGACCTGAAGCACGTGGACGAGTGCTTCCTTCGAGCAGACCAGAGGCTCCATCGCGCCCCCTGCGACGATCGCCGCGCAACGCCCAGCCATCTCGGCCGAGCCCGGCGCCAGGATGCCGCCATCGGCAGTCGTCACCGGGTTCGCACCGATCGCACCGATCGCGCCCGACGCGACCAGCAGATAGAACAGCGTACAGATGCCGAGGCTGGCGATCAGCCCGATCGGCACGTTGCGCTGCGGGTTCTTGGTTTCCTCCGCGGCGGTCGACACCGCGTCGAAGCCGACATAGGCGAAGAAGATCGACGCCGCGGCACCGAGCACGCCGACACCCGACGAGCTCAGCGGATTGCCGACGCCGTACGGCAGGAACGGATGGAAATTGTCGGCCTTGAGCACGGGAATCGTCAGCGCGATGAACGCGGTCAGCGCGGCGATCTTGATCAGCACCAGCACCGCGTTGACGCGCGCGCTCTCGGTCGTCCCGACCACCAGCAGCCACGTGACGAGCGCGATGACGATCACCGCGGGCAGGTTCATGAAGCCGCCAACGGTCATCGCGGTCTGCAGATCGGCGTTGGGCGTCGCGCCGAACGCGACCTGGACGTTCGCCATCAATGCGTCGGCGTTGCGCAACCCGTTGGGAATGTGGAAGCCGATCCCGTCGAGCAGCCCGGCCAAATGGTTCGACCACCCGACCGCAACCGCACTCGCGCCGACCGCATATTCGAGGATGAGCGCCCAGCCGACCATCCACGCCAGCAACTCACCCGTGACGGCGTAGGTGTAGGTGTAGGCCGAGCCCGACACCGGCACCATCGACGCAAGCTCGGAATAGCAGAGCGCCGCGACCGCGCAGACGAAGCCCGCGACGACGAAGCTCAGCAACATGCCCGGCCCTGCCTTCTGTGCGGCCTCGGACGTCAGCACGAAGATACCCGTGCCGATCACCGCGCCGACGCCCAGCAGCGTCAGCTGGAACGCGCTGAGCGTTCGCGCCAGACCCTTTTTCTCTGCCGTCGCCAGAATGGCATCCAGCGATTTTACGCGACCAAAAATCAACGCGGTGTCCCCCGGGGATAGCGAGGGCCGGGTCAAATGGCCCCCTTTGCTCAAGCGCCCGAGCCTAATGGCAATTTTATTACGCGCAATCCTTTAGTGCGGTGAAGCTGGCCTATCGCGCCAGCATCGGCCCGAGCAGGCGCCCGCCGAAGACATGAACATGCAGATGCGGCACCTCCTGGTGTCCGTCCTGGCCGACGTTCGCGAGCAGGCGATAGCCCGGTTCGACAAGTCCCGCGGCCCGCGCAACTTTGCCGACCGCGCGGACAAACCCGGCGATCTCGGCGTCTGGTGCGCGCGCGGAAAAGTCGTCCCACGAGACGTACGCGCCCTTGGGGATCACGAGCAGATGCGTCGGCGCCTGCGGGTTGATGTCGTGGAACGCGATCGCGAAGTCGTCGTCGTAGACCCGCTTCGACGGGATCTCGCCGCGCAGGATCTTCGCGAAGATGTTCTGGTCGTCGTAAGGCTGGGTGGCGTCGATCGGCATATATTCCCCTTCCGCTTGCGGGAGGGGTTAGGGGAGGGGCTGGGCCATCCCGATCCCGGCGGAGCATGTCCGTCATGCCCTCCCCCGACCCCTCCCGCAAGCGGAAGGGGAGCAGGTCAGCCCGTCCGCCCGGCCTTCTCGACCAAGCCGCCAACGCCCTCGCGCCGCTCCAGCTCGGCGCGCACGTCGTTTAGACTCAACCCTGCATCCGCCAGCAACACCGCCAGATGGAACATTAGGTCGGCCGCTTCCGGCACGATGCTCGCCTCGTCGCCCGAGCACGCCGCGATCACGGTCTCGACGGCTTCCTCGCCGAGCTTCTGCGCGATCTTGGGGCGCCCCTTGGCGAACAGGCTCGCGGTATAGGAGGTGTCGGCGGGCGCATCGCGACGCGCGCGGATGGTCGCCTCGAGGCGGTCGAATACGGGGTCCATGCGCGGCGTGCTGGAGCAGGTGCGCAGGCGGGTCAATCCTCTGCGGGTCGTTTGGTCTTCGCGAACCGCTTCCGCAACGCCCGCCGCACCAGCCACACGCCGATCGCTGCAAACCCGAAGAGTGCGATGTCCGACAGTTCGGGCCCGGTGCGGGGATGAACGATACCACTATGTCCCGACTGCACCGCGAGAAGGGGCAGCGCGATCATGGCAGTCAAGCCGCCTTCTAGCATCAAGGGCTAACCGGCGTCCGCACCGGGATCCCCGCCGCCGCCAGCGCAGCATGCGCATCACCAATCGACGCCTGCCCGAAGTGAAAGATCGACGCCGCCAGCACCGCACTCGCATGCCCGTCGCGGATCCCTGCGACCAGATCGTCTAGGCCGCCGACGCCGCCGCTAGCCACCACCGGTACGCTCACCCGGTCAGATATCGCCCGGATCAGGTCGAGATCGTAGCCACTCCGCGTCCCGTCACGATCCATCGAGGTGACGAGCAGTTCGCCCGCCCCCAATTCGGCAAGCTTCAGCGCATGCGCGATCGCATCGATCCCGGTCGCGCGGCGGCCGCCATGCGTGAACACTTCCCAGCCTTCGCCGGAACGCCGCGCATCGACGCTCGCAACGCAGCACTGGCTGCCGAACCGCTCGGCGATATCCGCGACCAGTTCCGGCCGCTCCACCGCCGCGGAGTTGACCGCCACCTTGTCCGCCCCCGCCAGCAACAGTGCGCGCGCATCGTCCGCCGTCCGCACGCCTCCACCGACCGTCAGCGGCATGAAGCACACCGCCGCAGTCCGCCGCACGACATCGAGGATCGTCCCCCGACCTTCATGGGATGCGCCGATATCGAGAAAGCACAGCTCATCCGCGCCCGCTGCATCATAAGCCCGCGCCTGCTCGACCGGATCACCGGCATCGCGCAGTTCGACGAAGTTCACGCCTTTCACCACGCGCCCGTCGGCAACGTCGAGACATGGAATGACGCGCGCTCGGACCGTCATGCGCTGTGCCGCAGGTTTTGTTCACGCGGAGACGCGGAGACGCGGAGACGCGGCAAAGCCGCTAAGAATGATTCACGCAAAGGCGCAAAGGCGCGAAGAGTAAGAGAGTGAGGCAGACCTACCTTCTGCTCACTCTTCGCGCCTTTGCGCCTTTGCGTGAACAAATCTCTGCCTCCGGCGCCACAAGCGGCTCCGCGCCTCAGCACGAAATCACTATCTCCGCGTCTCCGCGTCTCCGCGTGAACCATCATGCGGCCTTAGCCACGCTCAATGCCGCGGCAAGATCGAGCCGACCGTCGTACAAAGCCCGCCCCGTAATCACGCCCTCGACCCCGTCCCGCACATGCAAAGCCAGCACGTGGATCTCAGCAATCCCCTTGACCCCACCGCTGGCGATAACCGGAATGTCCACCGACCGCGCCAGATCGACCGTAGCGTCGACGTTGCACCCCTTCAGCATCCCGTCGCGCCCGACATCGGTGAACAGCAACGACGCCACTCCCGCATCCTCGAACCGCCGCGCGAGATCGACCGCGCTGGTGGTCGACACGTCCGCCCAGCCCTTGGTCGCGACCATGCCGTCCTTCGCGTCGACCGCGACGACGATCCCGCCCGGAAAATCCTTCGCCACGCCGCGCACGAACTCGGGGTCCTCCAACGCCGCGGTACCGATCACGACACGCGACACGCCCAGGTCGAACCAGCCCTCGACGCTCGCCCGCGTCCGGATCCCGCCGCCAAGCTGCACATGCCCCGGAAACTGCGCCACGATCGCCCGCACCGCGTCGCCATTGACCGAGGCCCCCGCGAACGCGCCGTCGAGATCGACCACGTGCAGATGCTCCGCGCCCGCCTCGGCGAACAGCATCGCCTGCGCCGCCGGATCGTCGCCGTACACGGTCGCACGGTCCATATCGCCCTCGGCGAGACGCACGACCTGACCCGCCTTGAGGTCGATCGCAGGAAAGATAATCAGGCTCACGGCCGCCACTCCAGGAAACGTTCGAGCAAGGCCAGGCCATAGCGCTGGCTCTTCTCAGGATGAAACTGCACGCCGATCATCGTGTCGCGACCGATCGCCGCGGTCACGGGACCGGCATGATCGGTCGTCGCGAGCACGTCGGAACCCTCGAACGCGAAGCTATGAAGGAAATACGCCTCGCCCGGCTCGATTAGCGGGTGCGCCACGGTCGGCACGACGTCGTTCCACCCCATATGCGGCACTTTTGCTTCCATCGTCCCAGGCTCCAGCCGCCGCACGCGTCCCGGAACCCAGCCGAGCCCGGCATGGGTCCCCATCTCCTCCCCCGCCTCGGCCATCAACTGCATACCGACGCAGATCCCGAGAAACGGCGCACCCTCGTCGCGAACCCGCCGGTTCAGCGCCTCGACCATCCCCGGCACCGCGCGCAACGCCGCCGCGCAAGCGCCATACGCGCCCACCCCCGGCAACACGATCCGCTCGGCCTTGGCAACGACGTCCGCATCCGAAGTCACGATCAGATCGACACACCCAGCCGTCCGCAACGCGTTCTCGACCGAATGCAGATTCCCCGCACCGTAATCGATCAGCGCGAGCGTCAAATTCCCCTCCCGCTTGCGGGAGGGGTTAGGGGAGGGAGTGACATAGCCGCGCGTGCAACGGTCGCGGCCAGGCCCTCCCCCGACCCCTCCCGCAAGCGGGAGGGGAGCATCACAGGATCCCCTTGGTCGACGGAATCGCGTCGGCCTTGCGCGGATCGATCTCGATCGCGGTCCGCAGCGCGCGCGCCACGCCCTTGAACGCCGCCTCGGCGATATGGTGGTTGTTCGACCCGTACAGCGTCTCGACGTGCAGCGTGATGCCGGCCGCCTGCGCAAAGCTGTGGAAGAAATGCTCGAACATTTCCGTATCCATCCCGCCCAGACGCTTCTGCGAGAACAGGTCCTTCCACACCAGCCAGGGTCGCCCTGAAATATCCAGCGCCACCCGCGTTAGCGTCTCGTCCATCGGCGACAGCGCATCGCCGTACCGCGTGATCCCGCGTTTATCGCCGAGCGCCTGCGCGAACGCCTGGCCGATCGCGATGCCGGTGTCCTCGACGGTGTGGTGCTCGTCGATATGCAGATCGCCCTTTGTCCGCACGCGGATGTCGATCAGCGAGTGGCGCGACAATTGTTCGAGCATGTGATCGAAGAAACCGACCCCGGTCTCGACGTCGTACACGCCGGTCCCATCGAGGTTCACGGTGACGTCGATCGCCGTCTCGGCGGTGGAGCGGGTGATCGTGGCGGTGCGCATGCCACCTCCCATAACGTGCGCCACGACGCATGCAATCTTGACCGCCAATCGAATGACGCTACCCAAGGGATATGACCGATGGACTGCCCGATAGCCTGATTCCGTACGACGAGATCGTACAAGAAGCCCTGCGTGCCGTGGTCGGCCGCGTGCTAGGTTCGGTCGCGGAGGCTGGTGGGCTTCCCGGCGAGCATCATTTCTACATCACCTTCAAGACGCAGGCCCCCGGCGTCGACATCCCCAAGCGCCTGATCGAGCGTTTCCCGGACGAGATGACGATCGTCATGCAGAACCGCTACTGGGACCTCATCGTCGACGACGAGCGCTTCTCGATCGGGCTCAGCTTCAACCAGGTGCCCTCGAAGCTGGTGATCCCGTACTCGGCGATCACCGCGTTCCAGGATCCCGCCGTAAGCTTCGAACTACGCTTCCAGGCGCAGGAGGGTGCGGAGGACGCCCTAGGCGACCACGACGAAGCCGAAAACGACGGCCCGACGGCCGTACCGATTGAAGACGGCTCGAACGTAGTCGCGGTGGATTTCAAACGGAAGAAGTGACTCAAACTCCCTCGCCCCTACGGGGAGAGGGAAGGGGCCCGCGGCACTTGCCGTGGGAAGGGAGAGGGGAGTGAGGCTAAAGCCGCTTCCTCCCAAAACCCCTCACCCTTCCGTCGCCTGCGGCTCCTCCCTCCCTCTCCCCGAAGGGGCGAGGGACCCACGCAAGCCCCGGAAGGTTCTTTCCCCATGACCACCCGCACAGAAACCGACACGATCGGCCCGATCGAAGTCCCCGCCGCCGCCTATTGGGGCGCCCAAACCGAACGCTCGATCGAGAACTTCCCCTTCGCTACCCGCGAACGCATGCCGATCGAGATCGTCCACGCGCTCGCGCTCGTCAAACAGGCCGCCGCCCGCGTAAACCGTGCCCACGGCCTCGACGCAAAGATCGCCGACGCCATCGACTCCGCCGCACAGGAAGTCATCGACGGCAAGCTCGACGACCAGTTCCCCCTCGTCATCTGGCAGACCGGCAGCGGCACGCAGTCGAACATGAACGCCAACGAGGTCATCGCCGGCCGCGCCAACGAAGTCCTCACCGGCACCCGCGGCGGCAAGTCCCCCGTCCACCCCAACGACCACGTCAACATGAGCCAGTCGTCCAACGACAGCTTCCCGACCGCGCTTCACATCGCCGCCGCGCTCGCGACGACGCATCGTCTGATCCCCGCGCTCGACAAGCTCCACGCTGCGCTCGACGCCAAGGCCAACGCCTGGGACGACATCGTCAAGATCGGCCGCACCCACCTCCAGGACGCAACCCCACTGACGCTCGGCCAGGAGTTCTCCGGCTATGCGAACCAACTCTACCGCTGCCGTCACCGGATCGAGCCCGCGATCAGCCACGGCATGGTCATCCTCGCGCAGGGCGGCACCGCAGTCGGCACCGGCCTCAACGCCCCCGCCGGTTTCGGCGACGCGATCGCGCACGAACTCGCGGAGATCACTGGCCTGCCGTTCGTCAGCGCCCGCAACAAGTTCGAGGCGCTCGCGTCGAACGATCCGCTCGTCCACCTGTCGGGCACGCTCAACACGCTGGCGGTCGCGCTGACCAAGATCGCCAACGACATCCGGCTGCTCGGCTCGGGCCCGCGCTGCGGCTTCGGCGAGATCGACCTCCCCGCGAACGAGCCCGGCAGCTCGATCATGCCGGGTAAGGTCAACCCCACCCAGTGCGAGATGCTGACGATGGTCGCCGGCCAGGTGATGGGCAACCACGTCGCGGTCACCGTCGGCGGGATGCAGGGCCATCTCGAGCTGAACGTGTTCAAGCCGCTGATCGGCGCCAATGTCCTCCGCTCGATCGACCTGCTGGCAACGGCGATGGAAGGGTTCGCGGAACGCTGCGTCGACGGCATCGAACCCAATCGCGGGCGCATCGCAGACCTGCTCGACCGCTCGCTGATGCTGGTAACGGCGCTGGCCCCGGAGATCGGCTACGACGCCGCCGCGAAAATCGCCAAATACGCGCACGCCGAAGGCCTGACGCTGAAGGAAGCCGGCCTCGCGCTGGGCCTCGTCGACGCCGAAACCTTCGACCGCGTCGTCAAACCCGAATCGATGCTCGGCCGCTGACCTCCCGGTCATCCTGACGCCCCACTCCGTCATCCTGACGAAAGTCAGGACCCAGAGCCACGATCGGCCCGCTGAGTAATCCTGGGTCCTGACTTTCGTCAGGATGACGGATGGTGGTGGGGCGGGGGAACCCAAACGCCCCTCGCGCGCTAACCCGCCACACGGACAGGAGAAATTACGTGGGCGCAACGACCATAGGCGCGCTGATCGGCGCAGGCATCGACTCGCTCAGCGGCGACGACGGCAACGCGGACGGCGCGATCATCGGTGCGATCACCGCCAACGTACTCAAGGTCGTCGTGCCGCTAGCCGTGACCTACGCGATCGGCTGGGCAGTGCTGCGCGGTGCAGCGGAACTCAAGGACCAGGTTTTCGGGGAGTCAGAAGCATGATCGGACGTATTATCAGTGCATTGGTTGGTCGCGAGATGGGCCGTCGCGACGGTTCGGGCGGCGCCTCGGGCGCAGTCAAAGGCGTGGTCGCGATGGGCCTTATGCGCCGTATGGGCCCACTCGGCATAATCCTCGGCGGCGGCTACGCGGCCAAGAAGGCCTATGACCGCAACAAGGCACGCAAGGCCGGCTATTAATCCGCCTTCGTAATACCACGCGCGGGCCGCGCATGGGTTGACGCCCATATGCGGTCCGCGGCAAGGGCGCGCATGCCCCACACACTTCCGTCCGACCCGCATGGTTTCCGTCGTCGCGGAGTCCTGTTCGTCCTGTCCTCGCCGTCCGGCGCCGGCAAGTCGACCATCGCGCGCAGATTGCTCGCGGACGAGCACGAACTCGAAATGTCGGTCTCGGTCACGACCCGGTCGGTGCGACCCGGCGAAGTCGACGGCAAGGACTATCATTTCACCAACCTCGAAGGCTTTCGCGACATGGTCGCGAAGGACGAGTTCCTCGAATGGGCGCACGTCTTCAACCACCGCTACGGCACCCCCCGCGCACAGGTCGAGGAACTGCTCGCGGCCGGCAAGGACGTGCTGTTCGACATCGACTGGCAGGGCGCGCAGCAGCTGTTCCAGATCGCCGGCGGCGACGTCGTCCGCGTCTTCATCTTCCCACCCTCGATGGAGGAGCTCCACCGTCGCCTCACCAGCCGCGGCACTGATTCGGAAGAAGTGATCGAAGCCCGTATGTCGCGCGCGGCGAACGAGGTCAGCCACTGGGACGGCTATGATTACGTGCTGGTCAACGACGACGTCGACAGCTGCATCCGCGGCGTGAAGACGATCCTGGCCGCGGAACGCTTGAAGCGGTCTCGCCAGACCGGGCTGATCGGTTTCATCCGCCGCCTGACGCGTTAGTCTTCACCCCTCCCTGGAAGGGAGGGGCCGGGGGTGGGTCGGCCGCTGGGGATCGCCGCGTCAGCCAACAGGCCAACCCACCCCCAACCCCTCCCTTCCAGGGAGGGGGGCTAGAGCAGCCCCAGAAACTCTACCCCCACCCCAAACTCCTTGCGCTTCAACGCGCGCAACTCCGCCGCCTGCCAGTCCTCCCCCCACATCTCGACTGACCAATCCTCGTCGATCCCCGCCGCGGCCCAGGCCGCATCCGCCTCGATCTCGCCCTCGATCAGCGCCAGCCCGATCACCAGCGACCCGGTCAGCGTCACCACCGGCGACAGCCCGGCGAGCCGGAAATCGTCATACGCCGCGACCGCCTCGTGCAGCCGCGCGATCGTCGCGTCCGGTTGCGCGACGTGCATCACGCCGGTGGTGACCGCGAACGTCACGTCATACCGCCCCCGCGCCCACGCCAGCAGCGGATCCCAGGACGCCGCCTGCCGCTCGACCAGAAGAGGCGGCCCCTCCGCGCGGTAGCAGAGCAGATCGCTCTCCCCATACGCCGCAAGCCGGGCGGCAAACTGCGCCGGATCGTTGGCGATCGGATCGGTCGCCGCATTGGCAAGGCCCGTCAGCGGCATCGTCCGCGGATCGATCGTCTCGCCGACCGCGCGCCATTCCTCCGCGACCGCCTCGGCCAGCGCATCGGTCGGCAACGCCAGCGGTCGCCGCCCGGGCGTCCGCACCGGCTTGCCGTCGAGCGTCACCACCCGATCCGCACCGATCGCGACGTCTTTCCAGAACCGCTTCATGCGCCCATTCCGTTCATTCAGGCTTGCTCCGCCAGCGATGCGCCAGGCTGCGCGGCACGACCGCGATCATCGCCATCGCCGACAGCACGATCGCCGTCCCGAGGATCTTCGGCCCCAGATCATGCGCGCGCGCGATCAAGATCAACCCGAGCAACGCGCCCGCCACCCCCGCCAGCCGCACGCCGACCAGCACGAACCAGCGTCGCTGCGCCAATTTGTCGGCGGCGGTCATGGCCACGCCACCATTTGCAGCAGCTCCGGCACGGCCGTCGCGACGACATCCGCGCCCGCATCGGAAAGCTCGTGCACGTCGTGATACCCCCACGCGACCCCGACGGCGCGCACACCGGCCGCGCGGGCCATCGCCATGTCGAAGCTCGTATCGCCGATCATCGCGGTCGTCTCCACGCTCGCACCTGCCTCCGCGATCGCTGCGAGAAGCATCGCCGGATCGGGCTTCGACGGATGCCGATCCGCGGTCTGCAACGTCACGAACCGCTCGGTGATACCGTGCGCGGCGAGGATATGTGCGAGCCCGCGATCGGACTTCCCCGTCGCCACGCCGAGCTTCCAGCCGTCGTCGGCGAGCGTCTCGATCACCTCGGCGATCCCCTCGAACAGCGGCTCGTCCGCCAGTTCGCCACTCGCGCGCATCGCATGGAACGCGTTCTTGTAGTCGGTGGCGAGCGACCGGTGCAGCGCGTCGTCCGCTTCCGGCAGCAACACCTGCATCGCCTCTACGAGACTAAGGCCGACGATCCGCCGAATGTCCGCGCGCGGCGGCGGGATCAACCCGGCGCCCCCGAACGCACGCTCGCACGCGACACAGATATTCGCCTGGCTGTCGACGAGCGTCCCGTCGCAATCGAACACGGCAAGACGGATCATGAGATTTTCCAACGCATCTCCGCCTCGTAGATCACGCGTGCACGCGAGGGAACGTCAAACCGGAACGGGCGCGCCTGCGAACGGTTCGTGTCGGATAGCTCTGGAGACTCAACGATGGCGCACGCACAGACCGACACCCCGAACATCTGGGCCGCCGCCGCCGCCGGCCTGGTCGCAGGGCTCGCCGCCTCGTTCGTCATGGACCGCTTCCAGGCCAGCGTCGCCGCGCTGTCCTCGTCTGAGAGCGACGCGGAACCTGCGACGGAGAAGGCAGCGGACAAGGTGTCGCAGGTGGTGGTCGGCCACGACATCCCCGACGACCGCAAGCCGCTTGCCGGGCAGGTCGTGCATTATGCGCTCGGGGCAGGGCTGGGCGTCGCCTACGCGGTGGCGGCGGAATACCGGCCTTCGGTGACGGCGGGTTATGGCACCGCGTTTGCTGCGGCGACGACGGCGTTGCTCGATGAGGCGGCGGTGCCGGCGGTGGGGCTCGGCGATGCGCCGTGGAACACCGCGCCGACGACGCACCTGTATAGTGCGGCGTCGCATATCGTGTTCGGGACGGTGACCGAGGGCGTAAGGCGGTTGCTGCTGGGGTGGCTGAAGTAGCGCGCTACCTGCGCATATTCCGTTCCCCCGCGAAGGCGGGGGCCCAGGAATCAAGCAGCGTTACGACCATGACTCCTGGACCCCCGCCTTCGCGGGGGAACAGCATGTGCGGATAAGCTAACGAGAACCAAATGCCCCACCCCGGCGAAGGCCGGGGCCCAGTTGGAAAGGTGGCAATAACGAAGCGCCGCCCTTCGTTAGCAACGTCCCCCAACTGGGCCCCGGCCTCCGCCGGGGTGGCGCAATATGGTTAGATCTGAGCGCCCAGTCTGACCAATTCACCCTCTCCCTCGAGGGAGAGGGAAGGGGCCCGCGGCCGCTTGGCCGTGGGAAGGGTGAGGGCACGTTAAACGACAGTCACCAATTACCGAGTCCCAGGCCCACTCCGAGGCCCAGGCTTCCCAACTCCACCCGGACGCCCGCGCCCAGCAGGCTTGGCGCCTTCAACCCGAGGCCCGCTCCGCGGCGCCCCGAACTTCGACCCAGCCCCGGTCCGAGGCCCACCCGTCTTCGCCGCAGGCTTGCCGGTCGCCTTCTCCTCGACAACCCCACGTCCACGCCGCTCACCTTTACGATCTTTCCGCACCGACTTTGCATGCGCCTTCGCCCGCGATTTCATCTGCTCACGCGTCGGCGCGGTCTTCTCGTCGAGCACCAGGTCGTCGCCCAGCTTCTCCTCGAAACCCAATTGCTTGAGGCTCTCCGCGAAATGGGTCGGCAGCTCGGCGGTTACGTCGATCGATCCGCCATCCGGATGATCCACCTTGATCCGCCGCGCGTGCAGATGCATTTTCCGCGAGATCCCGCCGGTCAGGAACGCAGCGGCCCCACCGTACTTGCCATCACCGACGATGGGGTGTCCGATTGCCGCCATGTGCACACGCAACTGATGAGTCCGCCCCGTAAACGGCTGCAACTCGACCCACGCCGCACGGTTGCCCGCGCGCTCGATCACCCGGTAGCGCGTCCGCGCCGGCGCACCCTCGGCCTCGTCGACGTGCATCTTCTCGCCGCCGGTGCCCGGCTGCTTGGCGATCGGCAGCTCGATCATGCCGTCCTCGATCGACGGCACGTCGACCACCAAAGCCCAATAGACTTTCCGCGCGGTCCGCCCCGAAAACGCCTTCGCAAAGAACGCCGCCGCGCGCGACGTCCGCGCCACCAGCAAGGCGCCGGACGTATCCTTGTCGAGCCGGTGGACCAGCTTCGGCCGCCCCTCGTTGTCGTACTGGAGCCCGTCGAGCAGCCCGTCGACATGCTGCGTCGTCTTGGTGCCGCCCTGCGTCGCCAGGCCCGGCGGCTTGTTCAGCACGAACGCCTGGAAATCCTTGTGGATGACCATGGACTGCGCGAGCTCGGTCTCTTCGTCCGACAGGATCACGCGTTCGCGGACGCGCCGGGGCTTGTCGACGTCGGCGGTGGCCTTGTCGGCTTCGGGCGGCGGCACGCGGAGCATCTGGCCCGCCGCGATCCGGTCACCCGGAGTCGCGCGCGCGCCGTCGACGCGGAGTTGCCCGGTGCGCGCCCACATCGCCACCGTCGTGAAGCTCGTGTCGGGCAGATGCCGCTTGAACCACCGGTCGAGCCGAATGCCGTCATCGTCGAATCCGACGTTGAACTCGCGGAAATTCGTATCGCTATCGCTTTTGCCCGCAGTCATGCGACGGCCCTTACTGCGGAGAGACCCGCGAACAACGCGGCGACCGAACCGATCACCGACACCAAAACATACCCGAACGCGACGCCGATCGCGCCTCGCTCGATCATCGTCACGACGTCCAGCGAGAACGCCGAAAACGTCGTGAATCCCCCCAATACGCCCACGCCGAGCAACAGCCGCCACGTTTCCGAAGCGGTATTGCGGGCAAGCACGCCAACCAGCACCCCCATCAGCAACCCACCGATCAGATTCACGGCGAGCGTACCAAAGGGATAGTTAGCGCCGAGCAACGACAGCATCGCGCGGCCAGTCAGATAGCGCGCGCCGGATCCGACCGCACCACCGACCATGACATAGAGAAGGGGAAGCATTCTCGCGCCCTAGCGTGAATCGGGCAAAACGGAAAGGTGGGGTTGGTGGAAGGCGCGCGCGCCATCCGGGTCAGTTCGAGATCACCGAGCTAGTCCTGTCCCAAAGCTTGTTTCCCCGCGAAGGCGGGGACCCAGTCTGGGCTCCCGCCTTCGCGGGAGAACAAGGAGAGGGAAAACGACGCCACCCCAACACACCACCACCCCGGCGAAGGCCGGGGCCCAATTGGGGGACGTCGCTAACGGAGCACGGCGCTCAATTACATCAGCCTTTCCAATTGGGCCCCGGCCTCCGCCGGGGTGGTGCCTCTAGCTGGCGAACTCACCGCCCAGCGTTGGAAACCAGATCCACATCGCTCCCGCCACCAGCCCTTGCCGTCACATACACCACATAAGCGTCGTTCCCCCGAACCCCGCCCAGCACATGCTGCCTGCCATCCGTGCTATGCCCAGCAGAATACCCCGCCGCCGTCGCCTTAGTAAAATACCAGTCGAGCATCTTCTGTATCGGCGCAGCGCTCGCAAAACTCACCACGCGCAAACGACACCCGTCCCGATCCGCCCCCGCAGCCTCGGTCAGCCGCGCCGCCGGATACAGCGGCAGGTCCGCCGGCAACCGGTTCGCCCACCCCGCCGAATAGCCAATCTTCTGCGCACAAGCCGCAGCATCCGGCGCCGTCTGCCGCTCGGCCAGCGCCCCCAGCGTCAGCGCGCCGTTCGCGGTCTTGCACTCCGGACAGTCGTTGGACGCCGTTGGAGCGCGCTTCAGCGTCCGCGCATCGACCGGATCGGCCTTCAGAGGACCTTCCGGCGGCACCGCGCCACTATCCGGCCGGGGCGGAGGCCGCACCGCGTCGGTATTAGACGACTGCGCCAGCCGGGGATCGACCATGATCTGCCCCCCCAGCGACGACGTCAGCGCCGGATCGCGCACCGCGCCATTGATCAGCTCGGCATCGAGGCTGTTGAGATCCTGCTGGTCGGTCGACGACCGTCCGCACGCGGCCAGCGCGAGCGGCAAAAGGATCAGGGCGGGGCGCGGGGGAAAACTCATCACCGCCATCCTATGCGCGCTCGCTGATGAAGAAAGCGTTTTCCACACACCCTCGACCCTCCCCCGCCAGGGGGAGGTGGCTGGCGCTTGCCAGACGGAGGGGGAGGCACGCGCCAACGACTGTTTCGAATCCTCCCCGTCCGTCACCTTCGGTGCCACCTCCCCCTGGCGGGGGAGGATCGTAAGGGCCCGCCAAGTCTTGCCCGAACCCCCGCGACTCGCCATGTTCACCCCATGCTGAACATCGTCTCCATCCTCATCGGCCTCGTCACCCTGGTGCTTGGCCTCGTCGCGTTCATTCCGCTGCTCGGCTGGATGAACTGGCTCGTCATCCCGATCGGCATCGTCGGCGCTGCGGTCGGTGCGCTCTCGTCGAGCAGCGGCGGCCGCAACCTCAACATCGTCCTGATCATCATCTTCGCGCTCCGCCTCAGCCTCGGCGGCGGGATCATCTGACGCAAGAAGGGCCCGGCGTTTCCACCGGGCCCTCCTGATTGCGCAAAGTACCCGCAATTATGCGGCGAGATTATGCTCCAGCGTGATCTCGGCGTTGAGCACCTTCGACACCGGGCAGTTCGCCTTGGCGTCCGCAGCGATCGCCTCGAACTCTTCCTTCGAGATGCCGTCGACCTTCGCGTTCAGCGTCAGCGCCGACTTGGTGATCTTGAACCCGTCGCCGTCCTTGTCGAGCGTCACCTTGGCGGACGTCTCGAGCGTCCCCGCCTCGTAGCCCTTGCCAGCGAGCGCGAAGCTCAGCGCCATCGTGAAGCACGATGCATGCGCGGCCGCGATCAGCTCCTCGGGGTTGGTGCCGGGCTCGTTCTCGAACCGCGTGTTGAAGCCGTACGGGCTGTCGGACAGCACGCCCGACTGGGTCGAGACATGGCCCTTGCCGCTCTTGCCGAGGCCTTCATACTTTGCCGAACCGCTGCGTGTGGTCATCGTTTTGATCCTTCATCGGACAAGAAAAAAGGCGTCGCGGTTTCCCACGACGCCCTTCCACAACGCGCAACTACCGAAATAGCGGCATTGATTTAGCCGATGAGTGTCAGCGGCAACGACGGTTGTTGTTGCTCGTGCCCTTGTCGATCGCGCGACCGGCGAGGCCACCGAGGACGGCGCCGCCCAGCGTGCCGACCGTGCGGTCGCCACGAGTGTCGACCGTGCGGCCGAGCAGTGCGCCACCGACACCGCCGATGATCGTGCCGGTCGTGCCGTTGTTCTTCTTGCAATAGACCCGGCCGTCACGACCACGCCATTCGCGACGATCGCGCGCGTCGGCGGCCGACACGGGAACGAGGACGGTCGGCAGGACCATTGCGCTGAGGCCCATGGCCAGAACGAACTTACGCATGATGTAACTCCCTAGTGAATTGATCTGCTGGTATAACGAAGCCGCTATAGCGCCAGTTGCATGAACCAAAAACAACACCGCGTTCATGCTGGCGTTCATCTTCGGGACCGGCATCGGGGCGTTGCTCCTAACGGCCGACGGGCATCATTCCGCGGTCCCGCTTTACGCTGGAAGGCAGGCCGGTTACGCCGCCGCGATGTTGCCCGTGCCCTTGCCCGTCGAGATCCTGCCCGTCGCCGCCCCCTGGTTCGACTTGGCCGGGCTCGCGGTGTTCGCCGCGTCGGGTGCGCTGGCGGCGGCAAAGCGCGGCCAGACGTTCGTGACACTCGTCTTCTTCGGGCTGATCACCGGCGTCGGCGGCGGTACGGTGCGCGACCTGCTGATCGGCGCGCCGGTATTCTGGGTGCACGACGCGCGCGCCGCGAGCGTGTGCCTTGGCGTGGCGCTGCTGATCTGGGTAACGCCCGAGCGCTGGTGGAAGGACGAGGCGCTTGGCTGGTTCGACGCGGTCGGGCTTGCGGCGTATGCGGTGTACGGCGCGGCGAAGGCGCTCGGCTACGGCGTGCCACCGGTGCCAGCGGCGCTGATGGGGGTGATGACGGCGTGCGTCGGCGGTATTATCCGCGACGTGCTCGCTGGCGAGCCGTCGATCCTGATGCGGCCGGAGCTGTATGTGACGGCGGCGGCGCTGGCAGCGGCGAGTTATGTCGGGCTGGTGTTGCTGGGCGTGCCGCTGGCCTTGGCGGCGGTGATCGCCGCGAGTGCAGGATTCACATTGAGGGCGGCAGCGATCCGGTTCCATCTAGCGCTGCCAGCGTATGGTGGCCGCCGCTAACCTCGCCAGCGCCAAGTATGTTTCCCCGCGAAGGCGGGGACCCAGTCTGGGCTCCCGCCTTCGCGGGAGAACAAGGAGGGGAGGGCGGTTGGTTGGGCTTGAGCCTGCAGTCATTCCTCGTAAGCTTGATCTCTACTGGTCGGCAACACCGCCACCACCCCGGCGAAGGCCGGGGCCCAATTGGGGGCCGTTGCTGACGACGGGCCGCGCTACGTTACTACAACCACACCAATTGGGCCCCGGCCTTCGCCGGGGTGGTGTGGGTGTTCGCGCGAGCCTCTACAATGAGGCTCGGAAGCTTTACCCCCGCACGACCCCAACATCCGCAAACCGCCGCGGCTCGACCGGCGGCACCGAAGGCTCGTTCAGCACACACTGCCAATGCCCGACATCGATCCATTGCCCGTTCTTGTACCCGACCTCGCGGTACACCCCCGCGCGTCGAAACCCGACCGCCTCATGCAGCTTGATCGACGAATCGTTCGGCAGCGCAATCGCCCCGATCGCCTGCGTAAACCCCTGAGCCCGCAGTGTATCGATCAGCGCCTCGTACAACAGCCGCCCAGCCCCCTGGCGCTGCGCCGCATCCGCGACATACACCGTGGTCTCGCACGCGAACCGGTACGCCTCGCGTTTGTGGAACGCCGAGGCATAGGCGTAGGCCAGCACGCCACCCTCGGTGCCGATCGTCGCGACCAGCCACGGGTACAGCCCGTCCGACGCCGCCATCCGCGCGCGCATCTGCCGCGCATCGGGCGCCTCAATCTCGAACGATACCGTCCCGACCAACACGTGCGGCGCATAGATCGCCGCGATCGACGCGGCGTCCTCGGGGACCGCCGCGCGGATGATGATCCCGCCGCCGTTGCCAGTTGCGGCACGAGACGTCGGGATCGCCATCAGAACCCGATCCGTGCCAGCAGCAGATCGAGCAGCTTGGCATCGCCGATCCCCACGGTCGTCGGCCCCATCCCGCCACACTCCAGGCAGCGCGCCTGGATCGAGCCCGAGGTCGCCAGCCGCTTCATGTCGCCGACCGCCCGCGCGAGCATCTGGCGACGATCCGCCGCGACATGCGCGAACGCATCGCCGCCGCCGGCATCATCGTCGCCATCATTGCCGAAATCCTGCGCGATCGTCGCCAGGAAGCCCGGCTTCTTCTCCAGATACTCGGCATGCACGTTGGCCGGATCGAGCTTGGCGCGTTTGGCCGCCTCGTCGATCGCGTCCTGCAACGTCCCGAACCGGTCGACGAGCCCGATCTGCCGCGCGGTGCCGCCATCCCAGACGCGGCCCTGGCCGATCTCGTCGACCCGCTCCGGCGTCATCTTCCGCGATGCCGCCACGCGCGAGACGAACTGGCGATAGCCGTTCTCGATCCCCGCCTGTGCGATCGCGTCGAACATCGGCGTGGTGCCGCCGGTGATATCGGGCTGGCCCGACAGCGGCGTGGTCTTCACGCCGTCGCTGGTCACGCCGATCTTGGCGAGCGCGTTTTCGAAGGTCGGGATCACGCCGAAGATGCCGATCGAGCCGGTGATCGTGCCAGGCTCGGCAAAGATCACGTCGGCCGGCGTCGACACCCAGTAACCGCCGCTCGCGGCCAGCCCGCCCATCGATACGACCACGGGCAACTTCTGCCGCTTGGCCTCGAGGATCGCGAGCCGGATTTGCTCCGACGCCATCACCGAGCCACCCGGCGAATCGACGCGCACCACCAGCGCCTTCAGCGTCTTCTTGGCGAGCCCGTCGAGCACCGCCTTCTCGATCGTCTTGCCCGCCGCCTTGCCGGGGCCGCTCTCGCCGTCGACGATCTCGCCGGCGATCGTCAGCACGCCGATCGAGTCGCCCGCGGTGGGGAGGGGGTTCGCCTTCACCCACGCGTCGTACTTGATCGCGGTGTAGTTGCCCGCCGGCTTGGTGGCGTCGCTGCCGGCGATCTCCGCCACGCGCCGCCCGAAGCTGGTCCGATCGCCGAGCTTGTCGACGATGCCCGCGCGCAGGTTTGCCTCGGCGATGTTGCCGTTCGCCGCGAGGATCACCTTGTCGGGCGCGGTCATGAACTGCGCGATCTGCGCCTTGGGGCGTGCTTTCGCAACCGCCTCGCGCCACTGCGAGAACAGCGTCCCGTACAGCGCGGTACTCGCGGCGCGCGCGTCGTCGCTCTGGTCGGCCCGCGTGTAGGGCTCGACGAACGACTTGTAGCGGCCGACGCGGTAGACGTGTGCGTTGACGCCGAGCTTGTCGATCAGGCCCTTGTAATAGAGCTGGTTGCCGCCCGGCCCCATGAAGATCGTGCCCCCCAGCGGGTTGACCCAGATCTCGCTCGCATTCGCCGCGAGGCGGTAGCCGCCATCGGTGTACGCGGTCGCATAGGCGAGCACCGGCTTGCCGCTCGCCCGCACCCGCGCCAGTGCATCGCCGACCTCGCCGAGGGCCGCGGGATAGGCGCCGCCGAAGCTGTCGAGATCGAGCACGACCACCTTCACGCGCGCATCGGTGCGCGCGGTGTCGATCGAGCGGACCACGTCGCGCAGGCGAAACTGTCGCGTCCGGCTCTGCCCCGACAGTGCTGCGAACGCGGCCTGTTCCTCGGGCTGCTCGACGATCGAGCCGTTGAGGTCGAGCACCAGCGCGCCGTCCTTGATCGCCGTCGTGCTCTGCCGTGCATTGAGCGCCGCGAAGATCAGCCCGAAGAACAACAGCATCGCGATCAGGACGAGCGCGTCCTTGATCGCCACGAGGAACTTCCACACGCCCCGCACGAGCCGCCATTTCTTCCGCGGCGGGCGGGCAGGGTCGACATAGGAGGGGGGGTAGGACGGCGCAGCGGTATCGGTCATGAACCGAGAGCTAGAGCATGCGCGGACCGAGGTAAATGGCCTGTATTACGCGTCCAACACAGGAAGCGTTCGAGCCCCCGCATCGACCTCAACCACCACGCAATCCCCCTCCCGCTTGCGGGAGGGGTTAGGGGAGGGGAATCCCACGAACGCCTAACCCGAGAAACCCCTCCCCCGACCCCTCCCGCAAGCGGAAGGGGAGCAGAAGGCAGCATCGAACCGCCCAAATGTTCTCCTGCGAGCGCAGGAGCCCAGGCGTATCCCAATTCCACCACCCCGGCGAAGGCCGGGGCCCAGTTGGGGAACGTCGCTGACGGAGCGGAGCGTTCTGTTACAACGACCTTGCCAACTGGGCCCCGGCCTTCGCCGGGGTGGTGTTCGGGCAAACGAGCGCAGGTGCCCGAAACCCACGCCCGCCCGAAAAAATTTCGCCCCCGGAACCTTTGACATGGGCCACCCCTAGGCACATATGCCGTCCGTTGGCACTCGATAACCTCGAGTGCCAGAAATCTGTCACAATCCAAAAGGACATGGACCCCATGAACTTTCGTCCGTTGCATGATCGCGTGCTGGTGAAGCGCCTCGAAGCCGAAGAGAAGACGGCTGGCGGCATCATCATCCCCGACACCGCCAAGGAAAAGCCGCAGGAAGGCGAAGTCGTCGCCATCGGCACCGGCACTCGCGCCGAGAACGGCACGATCACCCCGCTCGACGTCAAGACCGGCGACAAGATCCTGTTCGGCAAATGGTCGGGCACCGAGGTCAAGGTCGACGGTGAGGACCTCCTCATCATGAAGGAATCGGACATCCTTGGTATCGTCGGCTGACGCCAACGGGCTCGGCATCGTCAGGTAGTACTGACGTGAACGGGCCAGGGAATGCTGGCGGCGAAAACCGCGCCAGCGTCTGCACTTTGTGAACTTCCAATTTTTGAAAGGGCAGCTGACATGGCTTCCAAGGACGTAAAATTCGGTCGTGACGCGCGTGAGCGCATCCTCCGCGGCGTCGACATCCTCGCCGACGCAGTCAAGGTGACCTTGGGTCCCAAGGGCCGCAACGTCGTCATCGACAAGAGCTTCGGCGCACCGCGCATCACCAAGGACGGCGTCACCGTCGCCAAGGAGATCGAACTCAAGGACAAGTTCGAGAACATGGGTGCGCAAATGTTGCGCGAAGTGGCCTCGAAGACCAACGACATCGCCGGCGACGGCACCACCACCGCGACGGTTCTGGCGCAGGCCATCGTTCGCGAGGGCATGAAGTCGGTCGCAGCGGGCATGAACCCGATGGACCTGAAGCGCGGCATCGATCTCGCCGTCATCAAGGTCGTCGAGGACGTCAAGGCGCGTTCGAAGCCGGTTTCGGGTTCGAAGGAAGTGGCGCAGGTCGGCATCATCTCGGCCAACGGCGACCGTGAAGTCGGCGAGAAGATCGCCGAAGCCATGGAGAAGGTCGGCAAGGAAGGCGTGATCACCGTCGAGGAGGCCAAGGGTCTCGAATTCGAGCTCGACGTCGTCGAAGGCATGCAGTTCGACCGCGGCTATCTCTCGCCCTACTTCATCACCAACCCCGAGAAGATGACCGTCGAGCTTCAGGATCCCTACATCCTG
>Ga0247809_1000102_pt1 | contig 49000 bp, 64 predicted proteins | sample UWRJL104311B1_FD_180951 | JGI IMG/M metagenome (GOLD analysis project Ga0247809, IMG submission 180951) | Plant litter microbial communities from Arlington Agricultural Research Station in Wisconsin, United States - UWRJ-L104-311B-1 | ecosystem: Environmental > Terrestrial > Plant litter >...
CTTCACGGCGGGAAGGTGTTCGAACCCGGCATGGGCATCGGCTCCTTCGCCATGCTCATGCCTAGCGACGTGCGCGCCACCTCCCGCTACACCGGCGTGGAGTTCGACGGCCCGACCGCGACCATCGCCCGCCTGCTGTCGCCCGAACAGAACATGCTGCATGACGATTTCATCAAGCGCAAATTTCCGCGCGACTACTTCGACGTCGCCATCGGCAACCCGCCTTTCTCGCAAACCAAGGTCTTCGCCGACCCGGACTACGAGAAGAACGGCTTTATGCTGCATGACTTCTTCTTCGCCAAGAGCATCGACCGCGTCCGTCCGGGCGGCCTGCTTGCCTTCGTGACCAGCAAGGGCACGATGGACAAGCAGACCGACAAGGCGCGCAAATACCTGTCCGAGCGCGCCGATCTGCTGGGCGCGATCCGCCTGCCGTCGACCGCGTTCGAAGCGAACGCCGGCACCAGCGTCGTCACCGACGTGATCTTCCTGCGCAAACGCATGGCGGGCGAGTCGCCGGCCGGCCAGCCATGGGGCAAGGTCCAGACCATCGACACCAAGGACGGCCCGGTCGTGGTGAACGAATATTTCGCCAGCCACCCGGAAATGGTGCTGGGCCAGCAACGCGTTTCGGGCAACACCGACGACGCCGGCCGCCGCATCCACAGCAACGGCCGTGGCGCCGCCCAGTACACGGTCGTGTCGTACGACGCGACGCCGGCGGAGCTGGACCTGAAATTCGCCGCGGCAATCGAGCACCTGCCGCAGCGCGTCTATTCCGCCCTGGGCCAGTCCGACGCCAGCGTGCGCCGGGAAACGGCCAAGGTGGACTTCGATCCGAGCGTCAAGCGAGACGGCGTGGTCTACATCGGCGACGACGGAATCGTGATGCGAGTGGAAAGCGGCGTCGGCCGGCCGCTGGCCGAGTCGGCCAAGCTGACCGCCGCCGATACCGCGTGGTTCGGCGGCTACGTCGGCCTGCGCGACCTGGTGCAGGAAACGCGCCTGGCGCAATCGACCGACGGCAACTGGGAAGCATCGCTCAAGAAGCTCAACAAGGCCTATGACGCTTTCCGCAAGGAGCACGGCCCGATCAACGATTACCGCATCCAAGTGCGCAAATCGACCGACGAGGACGGCAAGGTCATCGAAACCGAGTCGAAGATCTTCAAAAACCGCCGCCGCTACCGCGAGGACTACGACGCGGCCGTGCTGACCCAGCTGGAAACCATCAATGAGGCCGGCGACATCGTCAAAGCGCCTTTCCTGCTGGGCCGCACCATCGGCCTGCCGGTCACCCGCGACGTCAAGAGCATCGGCGACGCGCTGGCCGTCTCGCTCGACAGCACCGGCAAGCTGGATCTGGACGACATCGCGCGCCGCATGGGCATGGGCCGCGAGGAGGCCATCGAAGGGCTGGGCGATCAGGTGTTCCAGACCCCCGACGGGCAATGGCAACTGGCCGACGAGTACCTGTCGGGCGACGTCGTCGCCAAGCTGGAGGAGGCCGAGCAGGCCGCACGCATCGATCCGGCCCTGCGACGCAACGTCGCGGCCCTGTCCGCCGCCCAGCCCGAAAAGCTGGGGCCGTCGCAGATCAGCGCCAAACTGGGCTCGGCGTGGATTCCCGCCGCGCACGTGAACGACTTCGCCGGCGAAATCGAAGCGGGTGAAGTCTCGTTCGACCCGACCACCGAAACCTGGCAGGTCGATGGCGGCAACCTGCGCACCGGCCGCCGCGCCGGCGCCGAATTCGGCACCGCCAAGCGCTCGCCGTCCGAACTGCTGGAAGCGGTACTCAACAGCCGTCCGCTGAAGGTGACGATGACGACGGAGGACAAGAAGACCGTCACCGACGTCGAGGCCACCACCGCCGCCAACGAGGCGGCCAAGAAGATTAAGGACAAGTTCCGTTCCTGGATCTGGACCGACGCCGAGCGCGCCGGCGAGCTGGTGGAGAGCTACAACAAGCGCTTCAACAACATCGCGCCGCGCCGCTTCGACGGTTCGCACCTGACGCTGCCGGGCGTGTCGCTGCGCTACTCGCTGCATACCCACCAGAAGAACGGCATCTGGCGCCAGATCCAGACCGGCGACACCTACCTCGCGCACGCCGTGGGCGCCGGCAAGACCATCGAGATGATCGCCGCCGGCATGGAGCAAAAGCGCCTGGGCCTGATCAAGAAACCGATGTACGTCGTGCCGAACCACATGCTGGAGCAGTTCTCCAACGAATTCCTTGAGCTCTACCCGCTGGCCAACATCATGGTGGCCGACGACGAGAACTTCTCGGCCGAGCGCCGCCGCGCCTTCATCGCCTCGGCCACGCTGAACAATCCGGACGCCGTCATCATCACCCACGACGCCTTCCAGCGCATCGGCGTCAAGGAGGAGTCGGTGGCGCCGATCCGCGACGAGATCCTCGCCGATCTGGAGATCGAGCTGTCGGAGACGGCCAAGGGCAACGACACCCGCGTGCGCCGCAGCCAGTTGGAACAGCAGATCGAGGCGGTCGGCCAGCGCTTCGACCGCATCATCGCGGCCGGCGGCAAGGATTCGACCATCAAGTTCGAAGACATCGGCGTCGACTACATCTTCGCCGACGAGGCCCATGTCTACCGCAAGCTGGACTTCCACACGTCCCAGCAGATCAAGGGCATCGATCCGAACGGCTCCAAGCGCGCGCTCGACATGTACGTCAAGACGCGCTACCTGCAGCAGCTGCGGCCGGGCCGCGCCATGACCTTCGCCTCCGGCACGCCGATCACCAACACGATGGGCGAGCTGTACACCATCATGCGCTTCTTCGCGCCGCAGGAATTGGACCGTGGCGGCATCGCCACCTTCGACTCGTGGTCGCGCATGTTCGGCGAAGTCGCCCCGGCGCTGGAGCCCAACGCCGCCGGCAAATACGAACTGGTCGAACGCTTCGCGAAATTCGACAACGTGCCGGAGCTGATGTCGCGCGTGCGCCAGTTCATGGACGTGCTGACCTCCGAGCACCTGGGCGCGCTGGTCAAGCGTCCGGACCTCGCCGGCGGCAAGCCGCACCTCAACATCGTAGAACCGTCCGACCAGCTGCAAGCGTACATGGCCTCCGAGCTGGGGCCGCGCATCGAGCGCTCCAAGCGCTGGAAGCCGACCAAGGAGCAGCCGAACAACCCTGATCCGATCGTGGCGATCATCACCGATGGCCGTTTCGCCGCGCTCGATCCGCGCTTCTTCGGCGGCAAGCTGGAAGCGGGGGAGTCGAGCATCCTGACCGAGATGGCGGCCAAGGTCGTCGCGACCCACCACGCCACGGCGAACAATGTCTATCTGGACAAGGCCGGCAAGCCGGAACCGATCAAGGGATCGACCCAGATGGTGTTCTACAATCTGGGCTTCGGCGAGCAGTCGCAGGCCAATCGCGGCTTCAACTCGCGCGCCGCCTTCACCAAGCTGCTAGTCGACGGCGGCATCCCGCGCGCGCAAATCGCATGGTTCGAGGACGCCAACACGGACGCCAAAAAGGAGGTGGTGTTCAAGGGCATGCGCAGCGGCCAGATCCGCGTGCTGATCGGCTCGGCGAAGAAGATGGGCACCGGCGTGAACGCGCAAAAACGGCTCATCAAGCTGCACTACCAGGATCCGCCATGGTTCCCGTCCGACGTCGAGCAGCCGCACGGACGCATCATCCGCCAAGGCAATCAAAACGACGAGGTCGGCATCGACTGGTACACCACGAAAGGCACCTATCAATCGACCATGTGGCAGATGGTCGGGCGCAAGCAGCGTTTCATCGACCAGGCATTCACCGGCGACAAGTCGTTGCGCAGCATGGACGACCTGGGCGAGGCCTCGCTGTTCGAACAGGCCGCCGCCGTGGCGTCGGGCGACCCGCGCGCGCTTCAACTTGCGGGCCTGAAACAGGAAGTGGCCCGTCTGGAGCGCCTGCAGGCGGCGCACGCGAACGAACAGATCGCCGTGCGCAACGCGATGCAGGGCGCCGAGTGGGCGCAGCAATCGGCCACCCGCGCCATCGACACCAACGGCGCCGCCTTCAAGGTGCTCGGCGAGCGCCATTTCGCCTTCGCCGCCGGCGACGTGCTGGGCGTGTCCTACGACAAGCCGGGCGAATTCGGCCAGGCGTTGAAGGACGCCTTCAACGCCACCGCCGCCCGGTCCGAGGCGGGCAGGAAGCCGCTGCAGGACGTTAAGGTCGCGCAACTAGCCGACGGCATCGCGCTGACGATGGACAGCGTGGTGGACAGCAAGGGTAAGAAGACCGGCGACATGGACCTGTCGATCCACATCGGCGACTTGACCATTGCCTTCTCCACGGCGCCGAGCATGGGGGCGCAGATCGATGCCGCCGGCTTCTCCCGCCGGGTGTTCAACGCCATCAACGGCGTCGAAACGGATCTGCGCCGCGCGCGCACCGAGCTGAAGGACGCCGAAACCGACCTGGTGCGCCTGCGTAAGAAGCGCGGGGCCCCATTCGAGCACCAGCAGGAGCTGGCCGAAAAATACGGCGACTTGCAGCGACTGGAAGAGGAATTGCGTCAGGAAGGCGTGGCCGCCTCCGCCGCCATGGGCGCGCAGCTGGACGCTCAGGACGCGGCGGCCGCCGCAGCCGTGGCGGCGAGCGGCGAGGAGCGTGCGGAGGAGGAGAGCGGCGACACCCGGTTCAGCCGGGACGCGGACTACTTCCGCGACGACGGCGCGTTCTCGCCGGAGCTGATCCCGGCAGAGGACGGCGCCGGCGACGCCGCGCCCGGCGAGCTGCCGGGCCGCGAGCTGATCGAGGCGCGCAAGGACACCGAGCGCCTGAACCGCAACCTCATCGGGCAAGGCATCGCGCCGGTGCGCACGCTGCGCGCCGCGCCGAACGCGCACTACGCGCTGGCCCGCCAAGTGGGACGCGCGCTGGGCTTCAAGGTGCACTTCGTCAGCGCCAACGAAGATTTCCAGGGCGTCGCCACCAACGGCGTCGCGTTCCTGGCAGCCGGCATGCGCAATCCCGCGCTGGCGATCGCCGGCCACGAGGTGCTGCACGCGATGGAACAAAGCAATCCCGAGATGGGCGCGCAGCTGCGCACGCGGATCCGCGCCTATCTGAAGGACGGCGCGGTCGGCAACCGGCAGGCGCGCGAACACATCGCCAGCGGCTTCCAGGATGTCACCGAAGAGGCCGCCGAGGGCGAGGTGCTGGCCGACATCAACGGCGCCATGTGGCTCGACCCGCAGTTCTGGTCCGACCTGGCGCAAGCGGACCGTTCGTTGTTCCGCACCGTGGCCTACAAGTTCATGGAGCTGGCGGCCAAGGCGATCGGCGCGCTGCGGTCGGCGCGCTTCGACGTGGCGCAGCTGGTCACCGACGTGGACGCGGTGCGCGCCATCATGGTGTCGACCTGGGCGCAACACGCGCGCGGCGTCGACCGTGCGGCCGGGAGTGCCTCGGCGTCGAGCTTCTCGCGCGAGGACGGCGACACGACGGCCGGCCTGGCCGCCGCCAAGGACGCCGATCGCCAATTCGCCGAGGCTGAATTACAATACGGCGGTCGGGAGGCGTACGACGCCATCAAGGCGGCCGGCGCGACCGCGTTGTCCTACCCGCAATGGGTGATGACCAAAACCCCGAATTTCAAGCAATTCTATGGCGACTGGGAGGCCAATAATGGAGCAATCGACGCAGACCGATCCGTTCACGCGGGCGTGCCGCGAGGCGGTGACGCAGGACGAGTTCACGGCGGCGCTGATGCTGCTGCCGGAAGCGCCCCCGCCTTCCCTGGACAGTCCGGACCCGTTCGAACGACTGGAGGCGCTGCAAAATCTGCCGCGATCGAGCCGGCCATCTACTATCACGGCACCCGCGACGACGTCGATGCCTTCGACCTGAGCCACGCCGGCCGTAAAGACAACGGCTGGCTGGGCACCGGCGTCTACGCCACCAGCGACAACTGGCTGGCCGAGTCGTACGCCAGCCTCAAGCAGGGGGAGCAAGGTCCGAACATCATGCCGCTTTTCATGGCGGTCAAAAATCCATTCGTGGCCACCGCGCAGCTGAAGAACCGCCTGAAGCTCGCCTCCCGCGAGAAAATCAACGAGTTCACGGCGGATCTGGCGGCGCGCGGCTACGACGGCGTGGTGCTGAACTTCGCCGACGGCAGTCAGGAGCTGGTTGCCTTCAACCCGGCCGCCGCCAAGTCGGCCGTCGGCAACAATGGCGCCTTCGACGCCGGAAACGCCGATCTGCGCTTTAGCCGCGGTAACCTAGCGGAGACGTTGGCCAACGCCGCCAACGCGATTCAAGATGTCCGTCTGCCTGCGAGCTATCTGGTCGGCGACCTGTTCAACCAGTCGGGCAAGATCAGCTGGTGGCACAAGACCATCGGCACGATGGAGAACCTGGCGAAGCGCCAAACGGCCTTCCGCCCGGTCTACGAGGCGGTGCAGGACTTCCTGGGCGACGTCTCGCGCTACGGCGTTCTGGCGGCCGACCAGGCCCCGACGCTGCTGCCGAAGCTGGAAGACATCGCCGACGTCATCGGCAAGCACCGCAAGAAGCCCCTGACGGCCGCCGACACCAAGGCGATCGGCGCGCCGATCTTCGAAGGCACCTTGACCTGGGCGCGCGACGCCCATGGCGACGCGGTCAAGGTGGCGGAGCTGGAGGCGCAGGCCGAAAAGATGACCAGCGCCCAGAAAGCCCAGATCCTGATCGCAAAGGGCGTGATCGACGACGCCCAGAACCAGGCATGGCTCAGCAGCCCATTGGACTTCTACGACAACGTCATCAACAAGAAGTTCGCGACGACGCAGCTGGCCGCCGGCGTGGTCTGGACCGACGCTGAGCTGCGTGCGCTGTTCCATCTAAACGACGGGCAAATCGCCCTGTACCGCGAGTTCCGCGCCGCGCTCGACAAGAGCCTGACCAACCTGACCATCTCCGAAATGGTCAAGCTGGGCGGCAAGGACGCGCTCGGCACGCTCGATCGCGCGATCGCCGCGCCCGACTTGGCAGCCGCCGCCGCGCAGCTGCGCGACCACTTCGTGGAGCTGGCCCGCATGCACCCGCAGCAGGCCGACATGCACCTCGACACGGCCAAGCAGATCATGGATCTGGGCGACCGGGGGCAAGACCTGATGGATCGCGGCTACGCGCCGCTGTCGCGCTTCGGCCAGTACACCGTCTACGTGCAGGAGGACGGGGAGCAGGTGTATTTCGGCATGTTCGAAACCCAGCACGAGGCCAGCCGGATGGCGCGGCGGATGCGCGTCGACCACCCCGGCGCGGACGTCACCCACGGCACCGTGTCGGAAGACGCCTATAAACTGTTCGCCGGCGTGTCGCCGGAGACGATCGAACTGTTCGGATCGATGGTCGGACTCGACAGCCAGGGCGACGCGGCCAGCACCGAGGTGTATCAGGCATACCTGAAGATGGCAAAGAACAACCGCAGCGCCATGAAGCGCATGATCCAGCGCAAGGGCATCGCCGGGTTCTCCGAGGACGCGGGCCGCGTGCTGGCCGGCTTCATCTACTCCAACGCCCGCCTGACCGCCGGCAACGCCCACCTGGGCGAGGTGGACGTGGCGATCACCGCTATTCCGAAGCAGGAGGGCGAGCTGACGGACGCGGCGATGCAGTTGCGCGAGTCGATCCGCAACCCGGCCGGCGCCAACAAGCTGGGCGGGCTGATGTTCGCGCAGTTCCTGGGCGGCTCGGTGGCCTCGGCGATGGTCAACTTGACCCAGCCGTTGACCATGACGCTGCCGTACCTGAGCCAATACGGCGGCCTGGCCAAGGCCGCCAAGCGGCTGACGGCGGCCGTGCGCGACGCGGCCAAGGACAGCACCGGCGAGGCGCACCTCGACCAGGCGCTGCAATGGGCGGCCGACGAGGGCATCGTGGCGCCACAAGAGATCCACTACCTGCAGGCGCAGGCGTCGGGCAAGGGCGCGCTGCGCTCGGGCGATGGCACGCGCGCCGGCGACACCCGCGCCGCGCTCAACAACACCATGGCGAAGGTGCAACTGGGCTGGGGCAAGCTGTTCTCCATGGCCGAGCTGGCCAACCGCCGCGTGACCTTCATCGCGGCCTACCGCACGGCGATCGAGCAGGGCATCGCGGATCCGGCCAAGTTCGCCGAACAGAGCGTGTCGCAGACGCAAGGCACGTACAACAGCGGCAACAAGCCGCGCTGGGCGCGCGGCGCGATCGGCGGCCTGTTGATGACCTTCAAGCAGTATTCGATTGGATACCTGGAGCTGCTGACCCGCATGGCGAGCGCCGGCGAGAAGGGTTCCAAGGAGCGGGCGGCGGGCCAGCGCGGCGCGCTGTACATGATCGCCGTGCTGTTCCTGATGGCCGGCGCCGACGGCCTGCCGTTCGAACAGGACATCGAGGACGCGATCGACGGCGCGCTACAACGGCTGGGTTACAACTTCTCGACCAAGCGCGCCAAGCAGGAATTCCTGACCGACGTGCTGGGGGAGGGCGGCGCCGACTTCGCGTTGAAGGGCATCTCCAGCATGCCGGGCATGCCGATCGACGTGGCCGGCCGTTTCGGCATGGGCAACCTGCTCCCGGCGACGGGGCTGTTGACGAAAAAGGAGTCTTACACGCAGGATCTGGGCGAGCTGGCCGGCCCGGCCGGCGACGTGGCCAAGCGCGCCTTCTCGGCCGCCGGCAAGCTGCTGGGCGGCGATATCGCCGGCGCCGCGCTGGAGTCGTCGCCGGCGGCGGTGCGCAACGCCGCCAAGGGCGTGGACATGCTGGCCACCGGCGCTTACAAGGACAAGCGCGGCTACAAGATCAACGATGTGAGCGCCACCGAGGGCTTGATGAAGGTGATTGGCTTCCAGCCCAACAGCACGGCCAACATCCAGGATGTCAAGGGGCAGGCGCTCAACATGATCGCCCAGAACCGCATGCGCTCGACTGAGATCCAGGAGCACTGGGCGCAGGGCATCGCCGCCGGCGATCCGGACACGGTGCGGGAGGCGCGCGCCTGGCGCGACGACTGGAACGACAAGAACCCAGAGACGCCGATCCGCGTCAACCTGCCTGCGATCTACAAGCGGGTGCGCGGCATGCGCCAGGACGCGGTCAACCGGACGCAGAAAACCGCGCCGGCGGCGTTGAAGGCGACGGTGCGCGCCGAGCTGCAGGAGGTGCGCGCCAACCGCTAAGCCGGTATCGTTGCGACAAAATGCCATTTTCGTTAAAGTAAAAAAGCCCCGGTAATTCCGGGGCTTTTTTCGTTAAACGACGTTACTGCTCATCGAATGTGGCATGGCATTCACCACAAATAATGTTGAGGTTTGGTTTCCCCCAAACCGCGATCGGATCCTCGCATTTACAGGTGTACTTGGAGCGGTTGCTTTTATTGGGTGAAGCGGTCGACGCCGGTGTCACGATGTCGGCGCCGCCGGCGGTCGCAGCCGGAATGAGGATGGCAGATTCAGGGAGGTCGAGTACCAAGCCGGGTGTGGCGGCGCCTGACATCGAGGGCGTATGCGATGAAAACCTGTCGTACCACGAGATCTTAAAGTCCTTCGTCAATAAATCACGGCATACCTGCAAGAACCTGCCTCCCTCGATCGGATAGTCGGCGACTTTGTCGCCGGTCTTCTTTCCACCAGGTAGTCCGGTCGAAGACGGCATCAAGCCGATCGACTCCATCTTATCCCCCCATTGTTTATCGTGATAGCGTCCGCGCGACGGAGCTCCATGCTGATGCTGCCATAGGTGCACCATTTCATGCGCGATAGTGGCCATGACTTCCACGAGAGGAACGACCGCAAAATACGCCGGGTTGAGGGCAATTTCGTGCAGCTCTTCCTTGGCAAGATTCCCGAATCGCGCTGCGGAAAAATAGCCCATCGTGCGCTCCTTGCGCTGCAAGGTGAGTAGACAATCAGCCAGGCTGTTATCGAACAACTCAGTATTGAAGGTATCGTAGGCTAATTGCAGCTCTGAGTAGACTTGAGCGGTGGGCTTGAGTAGGGAAATTTTAGTGGTAGCTGTGGTCATGGCGTTGAATTGTATTGCGCAATACAAAATTCGATTGGTATTTCTAAAACTTTGTATTGCACAATACAAAGTTTGAGAGGCCTGAGCTGGAATGATGGTGAAGAGCGCCGACGGCTCACTTCTTACATGCCGCGCCAGTCCAGCGGCGAGGCCTGCCATGCGGTTGCATGAAGGTTAGTGGCCGCGAATGTCGCCCGACATCGAGCTGACGCCGCCGGCCACCTTGCCGCACACGACATCGCCCGACATGGTCTTGATGGAGCCGGCGACGTCGCCGCAGTTGATATCACCGGACATCGTGGTGACCTTGCCCGCGCCGCCGATGATCGTCATGGACGCGCACTCGTCGACGTCGATCGCGTCGACGTGGCCCACCACCTCGACACGGATGTCCTTGGCCGCCGGCGTGACGTCGGCGCCGTCGACCGCCACGCGGCCGCCCTTGATCTTGATGCTGCGCCCAGTGATGTGCACGCCGTTGATGTTGATCGACGCGGTCATGCGGCGGCCTTCGCCGGTTCCTTTTTGGCGCGGAAGTCGCCGACCACGTTGCCGTCAGCGTCGAAATAAACCGTCTCCCACGTCGGGTGGCAGTTCTGAGCCCGCTTGCCGTACTTTGCCTGGTTGGCGAACACGACGTCGAGGTTGCCCGAGCTGTTCATGCCTTGGATCGTGCCCCGGTCGTCGTTGACCTCGATCGTCATACCGATGCGCGGGAAGTCGAGTCCGCGCGCGCGCAGGATATCGTCGGCGAATTGGTCGGCCTTGCTCAATTTTTTCATGTTCATGTTTCATTCACTCCGTTAGTCGTTGTTGGTTGTCGATGATTCGGTCAGAAGGCAGCGCGCGGCGCCGGCAGCGGGGTGGCGGTGATCGCCTCGTCGGTCGATTCCTTCCAGTACAGCGCGCCGCACTCGGGACAGGTGGCGCCGGTGTCCCATCGCTCGCCCGGTCCGGCGGCGATGCCGTCGACGGTCGCGCCGCAGCACGGCACGCGGTACTGCAGTATCAGGCGTCCGGCCGCGCGCACGCGGGCGATGAAGGCGAGGTGACGTTGCTTCAGTTCGGACGGCGTGGTTTGCATTAGTTCCCGCCCTGTTGTCTTGTCCTCAATCCGCATCGACGGCCTCCTGCGCGACCTGCCTCGCCTTGACCTTGAATGCGTCGTAACGCGCCACGCCCCAGGCCAGCGCTTCGCAGCACCACAGGAAACGGAAGCTGTATTCAGTGACGTCAACCTCGTAAAAGTCTGAAAATTGAAACTCCGCTTCGGGACCGAACATGACCTGCCATGCCGAGCCGTTATGTTCAAAGTCGTTCACCGCATCGTACGCGCGGACCTCGTTGTCGTCACAATTGAGCACGTTCTTTTCAACAGCTTCTAGCAATTCGGCGTAGGCGGACGCATGCTGCGCCAGCGCTTCCGCGTCTTCCGGATCCGGCAGGTTTTGCTCTTTACTTTGCGCGACCCAGTCCCGGATCTCGGCCTTGAACTTTTCAAGACTGAATTGCTTGACGCCGGTCCGGTCGGAGGCTTCAACCTTCTCCGCCCAGTACTGCGGGTTGACGCGGTAGGATTGATCGCGCTGACGGAAGAATTCGAACATGTCTAGATCACGATTGAATACATAGGCGCCCATGTCGCCGGTATAGGCTAGAAAGCCCGGCCAGGTGACCAAATCAAAATACATCGAGGTGGAGTTGGGCTGTTTAAATCGCAGATGGCGGTACACGCCGTCGTCGCGCAGAAGATGCAGATTGTGTTTCGCGACATCGCGCAGAAAGCGCTCTTTTATTTGTTCGGTATTCATTTGTTTGATCAGGTTTTAAATGGTGTCGTTCGGTGACATCGGGCATTGCAGTGCCGGGTATCGATTATTTTGCGGCGGCGACATAGCCCGGAATTTCCAGAGACGGCAGCGCCGCGCCGGCGGCCAGCGCGCCCGCCACCCACTTCGGTTGACGGCCGCGACCGGTCCATTCCTGCGTGGCATCGGTGGGGTTGCGATAGCGCATCGCCACTTTCGGCTGTTGCGCTTTCGGCTTGCCCACCAGTTCGGCGACCGTAACGCCCAGATCCTGCGCGATCGCGTGGATTTTCGCGCGCGCCGCCGCGACGTCGCCCGCCTCGCGCTTTTTCAATTCCACCGTCACCGCCTCCACAAGGGCGCGCAGCTCCGGGCTGCTGTACTGGATCAAGAACGCGGCGTCGAATTTCGTGGTGCTGGTCATATAAACCTCTCCAAAATATTTAAGTTTTTCAAAGGAACTACAACAAAACGTTGCAAGTATAGGCGCATTTAAATGACTGCGTCAAAGGCTATTTAAATGCGATTTAAATACGGAAGGAAAAAGTTATTGCGGCGGGACTTACTGCGGTGCGCTGCTGAGCTGCGCGGACTGGATCGCGCGGGCGGCCAGCAGTTGGGCGCGCTGCGCCTTGATCGCGGCGGCGGCGGCGCGCAGCATTTCAAATCTTGCGATCATCGCGGCTTGTTCGGCGGCCGGCAGCGCCTGGAAGGCGGCGCGCTTTTCGGCAAGGGTGGCGTCCGGCGCGCCGGCGCCGGTGAAGTGGATCATGGTCATAAGGCTCCGTAAAAGTGCATTGTCACGGCAACATTTTAGCAGGACGGCCGGCGCCGTTGGGGTCGATTAATACGGGCCGCCGCGTCGCGGATCGGCGCCGTAGGCATGCGCGCTGGAGCGCCCGCCGGCGGCCTGGCGGATGCCGCGCACCAGCACGCGGGCGATCTCGGGGGCGATACATTCCTCCAGATCTTCGTCGCTCATGTCGCGGAGGGCCCGGTCGCTAATCGCGTAGCCGGCCTGGCCATCGCCCAGCTGGACGCGCACATGGACGCGCCCCTCGAAGCTCTCGTGCACCGCTTTCAGCCCCAGCAGGCTCATAGCCTCGTGGATATCACGCACGTGCGAGATCTTTCCCGTGCGGCCACTGTCCGGCATATGGTCGTTCCAGTGGCTCAGAGGCAAATCGAAGCGACCGGTTTTTTCAGCTTGGTACGACCGCGACGCCAGCGCCAGTTGGGTGGGGATGCGGTGCGCGATGCAGTATTTGCTCACCATGCCCACCAAGCGCCGTGCCGACTCCAGCAGGTCGCCATCGTCGGCGCGCAGTCGCTCCGTTTGCCGCACCTGGTCGACGGCTGTCGCCGCGCGCGCGTCGGCGGCGTGGCTACGCTGGCGCGTGCGCTCGACGGTGGCGCTCAGGCCGTCCAACGTGCGCTTCAACCGCGCCATGTTGGCCTTGCGTGCGGCGCGGCTGTGGGTCTTCGCGTTGCGGCTCATGCCGTGCCCTCCTCTCGCGCCGACGTTTCTGCGGCGGCCGCCTCGGCGCGCAGCAGATCCTGCAGCTGCGGATGGAAGGCCATCGCGCACTTGTGTGCCGTATCGACTTGCTCCCAGATGCCGGGATAGGTGCGCTTCAGGACGCCGGCGGCAGCCGCGCGTTGCTTCGCGTCGGTCACGTGGCCCATCCAGGCGATGGCGGTGAAGGCGATGCGCTCATACAGGCGGGCGCGCTCCGCCGGATCGACCGGGATGCCGGCGGCGCCGGGTAGGATCACCGGCGGCGGCGACAGCGATTGGGCGGCGCGCAGCAGCAGCGCGGCAAGGGTTTTCTTCAGGGAGGTCAGGTGCATGGTGTCGGCTTGGTTGGGTAAAGCCGTAGTTTCATGCCGGTTTAGAGAAAACTTAGTAAACAGTTCTTGACACCTGGCGCCGTCGGTCGGAAAACCCACCACAAGAAGCAAAACCCGTCGCGGATCACAATCGTGTTTGACGTGCAGCGATCGTGACGCCGGCGGGCCCGTCCATGGCGCCGATGTCATCGCGTCGACGCGCCAGGCGGCATGTCGTGACGCCACACTGATGGCGGCACCAGCGATGGAAAAGAGCGCGGGTCGAATTGTTTTTCGGTCCGCACAATGGATGTATCGATACGGCGCACGGTGCGTCGTCGATCAAGCGAAAGGTATCAAATGGACGTTATAGAAAAAGTGCTGAACTTCGGTCCGGCCTTCATGGAGTCGGCGGAGAAGCACCCGTCGGGCGCGGTGTTTCTCGTCGTGGTGATCTCGCTGCTGGTGGCGCTGGTCGCGGTGGTGGCCGCGCTCAAGAAGTGACGGCGGGCCGGGAGGCCGACCGGCGGGCACCGGTCGGTGTGAATCTGCTAGCGGCGCGTCGACGAAGGCGTCGAATAGCGCACGGTGGTGCTGGTGCTCTTGTAGACCGAAGGCTGGCGATAGCTCGCCGTGGCGACGGGACGGGTCGACCACGCGGACTTGGCCAGCGGCGCGGGCGCGCGCGGCGGCGCCCGGACGATGGTGGTCTTGTGAATCACGGTCTTGGTGACGGTGGCCGACGACACCGGCGCGGGCGCGACGACGGGCTGGCGGTTGGCGGTCAGCGCGTGCGTGGCCAGGCCGCCGATAGCCGCGCCCAGCAGCACGTCGCCGGCGCCGCCGTGCGGCGCTGCCTGCTGGACGATGACGGGCGCGGGCGCGGCGGCGTAGGCGACGGATACGGGCGCCGGCGCGGGCGCGTACGCCACCGGCGGGCGCGGATTGCAGGAGGCGACGGCGATGGCGATGCCCAGCGCGGCGACGGCGATCGAGGTCAGTGCAAGGAAGCGATAGGGGCTGGCGTGCAGGGATTTGAACATGGTGTGCTTTCTAAAATGATGGGTGATGCGGGGTTCAGCGCGTGAGCAGGGTCGCCGCGATCGAGGACAGCAGGCAAGCGGCCAGCAGCGCGTCGGAGATGAAGGTCAGGCGGCGCAGCTTGCCGAGCACCGCGATACGGCGCGTATATGCCTCGTAGGCATCGATCGCGGTCTGGTCGCGATCGTGGTCGCCCGTCAGCTCCGGCGGCGCATTGCGCGCGAGACGGGCGCGGGGCGCGTCATCGCCGACCTGGTCGGTGACGCCGCGAGATGCCGCCTGATCGGCGTGCTGGGCGGGAAACTTGAGATCGGCGGTAGTTACCTGGGGATAGATCATGGTGGTCCTTATGGTGGGTAAGGACGCCATTGTTGAGCTGTTTTCCGCAAAACTTAGAAAATGGGGAAGCGCACGCGCGGCGCGCCCGGAGTGTGCCGGAGTGCGCCGCGCCAATAGGGCTAGCGGCCCGCCGCCATGCTCCCGGCCTTAAGGATATTCAGGCTTTCGTCCTCGCCTGAATGCTCCAAGCTTGCACCAGTAATCAAGACGAACATGTGCAGCGTGTTCAAGTGCGCGGAAGGCAGGCGCAATGGAGTAATGGCGATGCCCAAATCATGATAGGCATTGACCAAGGTCTGGATGATGGGCTTCGCGAAAGCCGCATCGCCACGCAAGTGAATGACACTCGCGACACCGCCAACGTAGTTCTCAAAGTGATGTTCAAATTGGTCGACATATTCCTGGGCGGCCAGGCGCCGGGTATGATCGTTGATATCGATGCTCATAAATGCCTTTGACATGAAGGATTGAAAGCCAGCGGCGAGAACGCCATCCGGATAAGGCCCGCCAGTATGGCGAGAGGTGGTCGTAAAATTAATCGTCGGACGGCGAGCGGGTGGACATGATCTCGTTGTATTGCTGCAGGTCCAGCGATTGCGACTTGCCCATCTCATCCCAACGGGCCAACATGCGACTATATCGTGGCGCCATCGCGCCATGCGCGCCTTTGAGATTCTCTCCCAGCACATCAGTGTAGAGGTGGGCAGCATGCAATGCGCGGCTGTAGCTCAGCCATTCCATCTCGCTGTTGGTGTCGAAGCCCGGCCACAACGGATAGGTCACTACGTCCGTTCGATCGCCAGACAATTCGGCATGGCTTTGCTTCAGTGCGCCATACATCGCCAGCACGTCGACCAACCACGCGGTCTGGTCTGCGGTGAATTCCGGCTGCACCTGCTGCAGGATGCCGCGATAGAGGTAAGCGTGACCTTGCCTGAGATTATCGGCCAAGGCGTCGTAGTGTTCTTGCGCGGCCAGGTCGGCACCGCTGACAGCGGCCAGAATCTCGTACTGGTTGGAGAGGATCAGGCGCTCGGTATCGGTCAATTTTATAGTCATCGTTCAATTCCCTGTACGTTATGGAAACATCCACGTGCGACTGATCGCCCGGTTTGCAAGTGGGTTAATGATAATTAATTTGCATCATGCTTTGATGTTTTCATGCGCCCTACTCCGGCGTGAACGTCTGATTAGTCCCCTAATCGGACGTTGATGATTAATCACCAAAATGAGCGTATGATTTACGAATCGCCAACACTTACGGGAAAGCCATGAGCCTGCAAGACGACAAGGAATACCGCGCCGTACTGGAACTGCTGGACGGCACCGGCGCCGCCATATCACTGGTGAACAAACTGGGAAAGCTGGCCATCAGCGGCAACGATTCCACGGTAAAAATCGCAGCAGGACAGATCGCCGCTCAAATCCGGATTGTCGGCCAATGGCATGACAGTAAGAAGTTCCGCGTGCTTACCAGCATTGGATGGGATCACTACGCCGCCACCACAGGCTTCGCGGAATACAAAACATGGGTTTTGTCTTTACAAAAATACTGCATCGATGCCATCGCCACACAACGGCCTCAGTGGCAAGTCATCGCTACCGCGAACGGTTGGCATCCAGCCCCTCCCCCCCGGCCGTCGGAAACGCCACTCGTTGGAGAACTAGCCGCCGACCGACGACTGGCCGCTTCAGAGGTATTCAAGCGCCCCGCCCCCGCCTTCAAGCCCTAAGTCCCTCCCGTCGCAAAAGGAAGCAACATGACCGATCTCATGCAACAACAGCACCCCGACGTGGCCGCCCTGCGCCGCCTATTCAACATCGCCAACGATCACTCTGGGCAATGTCGCTACGTCGCGAGATTTCTATTGGGACTTTACAACGGCCAGCGCTTCCCATTCGACCTCACCGATATGCGCTGCGTTGACTCCGCAATCTTCGACGATATGATGATCGTCTTGCGAATGAATAAGCAGCCGTCACGCGAGGTGCACACCTATTTCGATAACGGAGGCGATCGCTTCGAAGCATTAGCCCACCTCTGGCGTATCCCAGACCGCGAACGCCTGCATCTCATACTTAAGCACGCCAACCTAGAAAACGATGCGCAGCTGCGGAAAGAGCGCGACGATTACGTGAGAGCAGATATTTACTAGCTCCGGCCCTCAACTCCCTTTATCATTTTCCATGCATATCGACACCACCAGCGTAGCCACCGTCGACATCGACGCCAGTATCTCGCGCGCGTATTCCAGCACCCTTTCCAAGCTCGACCGCGATCTGACGCGTCGACACTTGGAATTCGTTCTGCCATTACATCGACAACCTAACACTCATATTGAACTCATCCGGCGCGCGCTTGCAGCATTAAGGGAAAGCGAAACAGCCGGGTGGCACACACGTCCCTTGGGAGTTGTAGCAATCACCGTTGCAAGTTCATTGATCGTTGGCTTCCTACTCTATCTGTTCGGCTGGACCGGTCAATATCAATGGGGCCCTGCGGCCAAGACGTCAACCAATGATGCGCCGCCCACACAGCCCGCACAGTCCGCGCTCCCCGCCCCAGTCCCTGGCACGGTCGCAATCATCGTAGACACTAGAGCCACCGCCGCCAAACCGTCTGCAACGCCTGCAAAATAAACGACTGAAGCGCCCTGCCCCGCCATGGTCAACGCTATCAAACCATTCGGCCTCCCAGTTCCGGCGCATCGCCCAGCGACGGCCGAAGCCTCTGCCCTACTCCCTGGAGCGCTCACCAACGCGGACACCGACCAGCAGCTGATCGCGCTGTGGCTACGGCGCCCCAACCTCTCAGCCGACACCCACCGCGCCGGCGCCAAGGAAGCCAGCCGTTTCCTGATGTGGTGTTCCACGTTAAACATCGGCCTACGCGACGTCCGCTACGAGCACCTGATCGCCTACAGCGAATTCATCGCCGATCCGCAACCGGCCGACCAGTGGGTGTCGGCCGTCAAATACCCCCGCGCCGATCCACGCTGGCGGCCGTTCAGTGGCAAGCTCGGCGCTCGATCGCAGCTGCAGGCGTTGATTGTTCTCAAGGGGCTGTTCCGGTGGGCAAAGTCCGCGGACTATCTGCGCGCGGATCCCGCCCAGTTGCTCGGCCGCCTGTCACCGGATCTGCCAAAGACGGTCGAGCGGTTCCTTCCGCAGGCCGCCATTCCCTACCTGATCCAGGCGGTCGACGCGCTGCCGGCTGACAAGCCGACGCAACTCCTGCGGCGGAGCCGTGCGCGGTTCGCCATCATCGCCTACTACACGACGGCCGCGCGGTTGCGCGAGCTGGTGACCGCGCACATGGTCAGTTTTCGGTTAGACGACGGCGGCCGCTGGTGGCTACATCTGATGGGGAAGGGGAGCAGGGCGGGCAAGGTGCCAGTCCCACATGACCTCGTCGAGGAACTAAAGAAGTATCGCCGCGCATTCGGCCTGTCGCCGCTTCCCCATCCAAGCGAGAAGACGCCGCTGCTGTTGTCCACACGCGGCCCCCAACGGCCCGTGTCGAGCCGCGTCGTCGCCCGCAACGTGAATCTGGTTTTCAAGCACGCCGCCAAATTGGCAGAGGAGGGCGGCGATGTTCACTTGGCCGACCGCATTGCCAGGGCCTCAACCCACTGGTTGCGCCATTCGCAATTGACACACCAAGCCGACGCTGGCATACCTTTAAAAACAATCCAGTTGAACGGTCGTCACGCCGATATTAGTACCTCCGGCATCTACCAGCACAAAGAAGACGAGAATCGACATGCTGAAACAACCAGTTCAACCTTAGCGCTATACAGAATTATTCCCCGCGAATAATTCATAACTCATTGATTTTAAAAGGAATGCAATCAAACGAAAAAATTTAGCGTGCGGGGATGCATGGGCTCCGCCCATACCCGCCCTGCCGGGGGCTTCCTACAGCGCAAAATGTTAAAAATTCCTCTTATAACAAATCCCGCAACCCTACCCACCACCACCACCATCATCGAAAATCTTCACCGTAAAAGAGGTTAAAGACGCGCTCTTAAGATCAACAGCGCAACCCCCTGTTACCTGATGTGCACCATACTTAACATCATCCCTCGTTGCCTGTCCTCCGAGCTGTACAACAACCTGGAGGCTGGCCAGCACCTCATTGATGATGTGTTTGTAGCCGGCGACGGTTTGGCGTGACAACTTGGCCAGACTCGCGATTGCGGACTGAGTGAGTTCCGCTCCTTGTTCCTGTAGCCGCCGGCACGTGGCCCGTATCTTCGACTCCGTTGCCGTTTTGCGGACCTCATGGGTGCGCTCGGCCGCCAGCTTCTGGCGCGCGGGGAGTGGTAGGTCCTTGTCCAGCCTCATGACGCCGCGATGGCACCTTCCGCAGCCCGTGTAATGGTCCCAAGTCCACCTGACGATCGACTTTACCGTTGCACGTATCGATGACTGTGGTAAGTCGGCTGAAAACCCCATCTTGATGAAGCTGTTGCGGTTGTGGGCGTACGCTTCTACCGACCGAGCGAAGGTGGCGATGTTGCCTTGTTTGCGCTCGCGGTTGACGATGGCGTATGCATATTGCCGCACGAACTCAAACAGCAGCTCGTGGCGCGAGTGCGCGATGTCCTCCATAGGCACGCTCGTGGCGTAGGGCCGTGGCGGCGCCAGTTCGACGTATTCCGCCAACTCGCCCAATTCGTAAACGCGTGTATGTAATTCGCTGGTCTGCCACCAGCGATGACCTGGTGTCTTTGCTACCGGCCCCGAGTGGAAGCTGGTGTCCGCATCCAGTCTGCAGGCGAAAGCCTCGTAGATCGCCTTCATGTAGGCGATGGGCGCCGCGCGCGCAGCCTCGGTGGTGCAGACCGGCACGATGGCGTAGTACAGGTGGCTGTGGCCGTTGTTCCGGTTCTGCACGATCATGTTCGGCATCGGCAGGCCTGCATCCTCCCAAGCCCACGCGCGGCGGTGATCCAGGTCGAAGATCAGCCAGCTAACAAAGCCGCGACGGTTGATCTGCATGTACGGATATCGCACCGCGTACTCGCGCGGACGTTGCCGCGTCGCGGTCTTGTCGTCGCTGCAGCGTGGGAAGTAGGGCGCCTCCTGGAGGACGCGGTTGAACGCCGTGCCAGGCTGAAAGTAACGTTCCGAATTGTCGTGTATAGCCGCGATGGGTAACATCGTCCTCCCTCTGCAACACCTGAAGAAATTCAGGTTGAGCAAAGCCACCCTTGGCCGTTTTGCGACCAAAGTTATTGACATGCCATACAGAGGGGAATAAGATGAAGTTTCTGACGCCTCACCGGGAATTCCTAGCTTATTCCCCCCTGTATGATTCAAATGATTTAAAAACGCCCCGACGCCAATCGGGGCGTTTTGCTTTTTGGCGATTATTCGCTCATTTTAAAATCCTAGTTCCAAATATGCGAAAACCCAGCATCTGCTGGGTTCGTGGTTTACTGGTTTACGTGCAATTATTCGCGGGGAATAATTTGCAAGTCATTGATTTCATTGGGAATTTTAAATACTTATACATTCCCGGTGCCTTTGTAGCTCTTTGCCAATTCACTCAGGGCATTGTTGACTACTTCCTGAGCCTTTTCCGCAGGAATTCCCAAATCTTTAAATTCAATTACCATTGCCTTTTCTCTCAAAATGGTAACATAGCATTCATTGCCGGTGGGGGAATTAATTACCGCGCGGCGTGCCTGCTGCTGCGCATTTCGTTGGGCCTTTTCCGCACTCGACTCAGCTATCTTAGCCGCTTTGCGCTTGATGTCCGCAACTTCACCCGCTAGCCATTTGGACAGCTGCCCCTGATCCATGCCATCATTAAATCGCCGAATGCCCTGTAGGACCAATTCTGAGTGATCTGGATATTCCTTCCATAGTTCAGCCACCACGGCCGCAGTCTTGGCTCCGAACAGAGCGGGCTGGGCATCGAGCAGCGCACGCACTGGAGCGGGCAATTGCAGCATCGCCAGCCCTTTAGATACAGTCCCTTGCGAGAATCCAAACATTTTGCCCACGGCGGTTTGCGTCTTGGCATATCCCTTATCTAGGCTGTGCTGGAAGGCGCGCGCGTACTCGTACTCCGTAGGCGGAGCCCCCGTATTATCAAGCATGCACGCAACGTCGGCTTGCGCGTCCGTCAGATCTTTATACACCCCGCGAAGCTCCACCCAACCCTTGCTGAGTGCTCCGTACTTGCGGGTATGTCCTTTGATCAGTTGGAGCCGGCCCGGAATACTGCTGCGCCGGAATTCGACGGCATCAATCTGCCCTTGGTCTTCCAGCTGGTCGCCGACCTCGTCGACGCGCGCAGGATCAATCATCAACCGCGTCTGATAGGGGCTGTCATCCAGCAGATCCAGTCGGATCATATATTCGCGGCCGTCTATTAGTCCGTCGACGGGCAAGTCTTCCACGCGATCAAAGTTGGACGACGGCTTTGCATCGGCTGGCACATGCACTTTGCCTGCGGCTACAAGGCCCGAAAATTTCAGTCCGGGCTTGTTCATGCTGCATCCTCAGTCAGAACGTTGCCACCAAAGCGGATGTCGTATCGGCGAACCAGAGATTTTGTCAGATCGATGATATCGCGTGCGCCGATCGAATTCGGCTCCTTCTCCAACACCGGGCCATTGGTGTGTAGGTTATCGGGGTCGGTTTCGCGCAGAAAGCCAACGAAATCGCGCACGATAGTGTCGTTGAGTTTGGACGGGTACTTTGCGGCCAAGTGGTTCGCGGCAACGGTATGGGGTTTTTTCGATTGGTTGTATTTGTTGACCACAATATGCACATCCAGTTCGATATGCGAGCGCTTGAAGGCCTCATTAATCTCGCGCACATTGTTGGCCAGCACGTCCAACGCAGCAATGGCTTGTCCCTCTGGGCTGACGACGGTCAGCAGCGTCTTGGCTGCCACCATGAACGTCGTTGCGAGAAGCGATGCACCTGGTGCCGAATCGATCACAATCACGTCGTACTTGCTGAAGAATTCAATCTCCGCTTCCAGCAGGCGCTGGAAGGCGAATTCACGGTTCATAACGCCGGTAAGCCAGGTATCATCTGCCATCGTAATGTCTGCAGGGATCAGATCCAGCATGCCGCCTGCATAGATCGAGCGGACGGCTTCCTCCGGGCGGGCAGTTTCGCCACGATGCATCCTTTGCATCAGATGCGCGACATGTACGATATTCTCTTTCTCCCAACTGATGCCGAAGAGGCCGGTCAGTGATGCTTGCGGATCGCCATCGATTAGCAGGACGCGATACCCGGACAGCGCGAGGCAGCTGGCGACATTGCCGGTAATAGTGGTCTTCCCCACGCCGCCCTTGGCCATGCGGGCGTCGATTATCGGAGGGAGGCTCAGCGAGCGGCCTGTGTTGCTCGGGATGCCAAGCAGGTCCATGCGTATCTGCCTGATTTCTTGGGCGGTATACAGCTTGTGGGCGTTGCCCTCGGCTTCCCGGTAGCGAGTTCGGAAAGTCTTGCTGGTGCCTTGGAAGCCGGTCAGCTCCATGGCCAGCTTTGGCTTGATCCCTTCGAAAGAGCGCATTACTGTCCTCGGTTCAATATTTAGTGGTGTGATCATATATTCGCCAAAGGATCTTTTCAAGAGAAAACGTCAATAAAAAGGGAAACTAATATAAAAAAGACTCAGCCGGCTAAAAATCAGTCGCACATTTTGCCGTTGCGAGGGCGTCGATAGCGCCACGCAGGGTCGGATGCCAAGTGTCATGACCAAGAATTCGGAACGCAGCCTTGCCGCAGTCAGTGCCCCGGACGAAGCCGCCAGCGTGCTCCAGCATGTTGAGCCGAAGAGTGTCGCCGGTCGCATCAGGGATCGGTGTGCCGGGGCGGTGCTTGCGCGCGCGTGTCAGGATCAAGGATCCCGGATTCGGACAGTGGGCCGGCAGAATCGCTGGCAGGGGCCAGGGCGCGCCCTGGGCGCACGCGATCAGCTCCTGCGAATACTCGACCATCGATAGCCTGTTGAAGTGGAACAGCGGCTCGCCCCGGTCGGAGGAGTGCGCGTTCGCGCGATCGCGCACCATGCTGTCCGTTATCACGTAGGGGATGTGCATGACGGGGAGGGCGTCGCGTTTCATGCCGCCTCGGCGACCGTCTTCGATTTCATGGCGGCGTCCAGCGCCTGCGGCCACGGCGTGCCAGCGTCGAACCACTTGAAGTCCATCGGATCGCCTGGCAGAGAGTTGCGCAGCTTCATGCGGCCGCCGGCGACTTCCCAGTAGATCATCGGCAGGACGTGTTCCAGGTACTCGCCGTTCTTCGACTGCACCGCGATGCAGGTCCGCATCTGGTCCAGCACGTGGACGGGATCGAATTCGGAGTCCGGGGGCAGGCCGGCGGCGGCGGCGATGCGGGTGTACAGCCGCTCGACCATCTGCTCGGCGGTCGTCTTGCCGACCTCCCCGAGCGAGGTGCGGATCGCGTCGACGCATTCGTCCGCGTGCCCGGTGTCGATGCCGTCGTCCGACAGGATGGCCTCGACCATGATCGAGGCCGCCTTGTCCATGATCGTCTGCTGGGCGGCGACGCGCGCCTGCAGGGACTCGATCCGGTCGGCGGCCTCGGCGGAAAGGGGGAGGGAGGTCGCGGCGCGCAGCTGCGCGATGAGGTCGTTCATATGGATGTCGCTCACAGGGGTCAGGTAAGGGGTGATCGCCAGCAGCAGCGCGTCGCGATAGCCGCCGAGCGTCAGGAAGGTGACCGCGTAGGCGTCGCTGGCGATCAGCGCGCGGACAACGCGGCCGGCCGGGCCGGGGCCGCGCGGGATGGCGCTGAGCAGGGCGGCGCGGTAGGCGGCCAGCGACACGTACGCCGCCGCATGGCCGTCGCTGGCGACCAGCGCGTGCAGCTCGCGCAGCGCCTGCGGGTCGTCAGGCGCCGGCGCGGTGTGGCCGCCGGCCACGAATCAGCCTTCGGCCGCGGCCACGGCCGCTTCCGGCTGCGCCGCGCCGTCCGACGCGTCGCCGGCGTCGTGGAGTTCGGTGACGGTGTCCTGCGGCGGATGCTCGATCAGGTGCTGCGCCTGGCCGAATTCGGTCGGGATCATGCCCGCCTTGTTGGGCTGCATGTAGGTCATGGTGACGCCGGACGCCTCGCTGAGCGGGACCGACACGGCCACCAGGGCGGGGAAACCGTAGTGCTTGCAGCGGCGCAGCAGCGCCTGCAGCGCCGGATCGATCTGGTTGCGGTAGGCTTGTTGCGCGTCGAATTTCGGCTTGCCTTTGGTGTTGCTCTTGGTCTTGCTCATGCTGATCCTGTCGGGTTAGAAATTGGTGAAGGGTGGAAGGGCCGGCGCCGCGCGGTGCCACCAGTTGATGCCCACCACGATGATGACGACCACCAGGGACGCGATGGACCATGTGCGCAGCTCGACGGAAGACATCGGCTGTGCGCATGGCGGGGTGTGACTGCTGCTGCAATTCATATGGCTATCCCTTGGTCTGGCGTGATGGGGTGCGTTTGGAAATGAAGTAGCCGACGCTGAGCGCGCCGGCGATGTATGCGCCGGCGAGCCAGGCGGCGAACGTACTGAGGGTGATCAGAAATGTCATGTGGTGGGATTTCCCGGTGACCACGTACCATCCGGTGACGGGGAAGGCGGCCGCGATGCCCCCCGGCGTAACTTCTGGCTGTCGAGCGGCGCCCGGACCCAGTCGTATCGCGGCCATTTTTCCCGCCGCCGGGTGGCGCGGAGCCGCCCGAAGCGCAAAATTTACAATAATTTATTTCAGAGCACAGGAGTATATATCAATTTTTTATTGCAATACTGAGTGCTTGATGGGAATGTTGCGTGATGGACTCGGGGAGGTTGTGGCGCACTGTGATGCGGCGAGAAAAGGCGAGACGGGCGCCCGGAGCTTCAGATCAGGCCGCGCCATGCGGCGGCCTCGCCGATGGCCGCGTTGGTCGACACGCCGAGGCGCTCCCTGATGCCGGCCAGGCGCCGGTCGACGGTCGCGCTGCTGATGCCGAGCTGCGCGCAGATCTGCTTGCGGCGGTTGCCCTGCCTGAGCATGCGCATGACGATGATTTCTTCGGGATCCCAGGTGCCGGGATCGGCGGGCCGGGGCGGTGACGGGCGCGGCGCGGTGCGCACCGCCGCCGGCGCGGCGCGGGGGAGCCGGCGCGCCGAGTGCAAGAGCACCCATGGTTTCCAGTCGTGGCGGCGGCGGATCCGCCGCAGCGCGTGGCTGGCCAGCGCGGCGTCGGGAAGCGAGACGCCGTCGGCGAGCGTGAGGACGACATTGCTGGTGATGCCGCGCGGCGGTACAACAAACTGTTTCAGATCTTGGTCGAAATACCAATGCCATTTAACCCACACCTCGGGGTTACCCTCTCCCGTCCAGACACAAAATCCCGCCAGTTCGGCAGGAATGATCCGTTTAATCTGTGCAAGAAAGTCCTGATCGATTTCTATCAGAAGGCTTTTTTGTTTGATGGCGTTGAGGGTGGAGCGCGTCAGCCAAGCCGCGCCCGTGATAGGCGGCGCCACAATTGTTATCAGTCTGTCCGAGGACGTGATGCAAATTCATCACGCGTGACATTGTAACAGTGATGCTTCATGATGACTTTTAGTCGTTGCTCAGACACCATTTGTAGTGCAAAGTTGCAACCGTTTTTTCACACACATAAATAGTCAGGTCACAAAAAAATGAAGTTGGTTTGTACACAGGAGGGTATTGCCGATGAGCTTATCATGGGCATGACGCAGGACGCCGCACAGCTGGCGATGGCGCGACTATTCGGGCAGATTTCCCCCGCGTCGCAGGCGTTCCTGCTGGGGGTGGCGATGGAGTTGGCGGAGGAGGACCCCCAGCCAAAAAAGCCGCTGCGCGCGCGAGGCGGCGCTGCGGGCGCGTTGCAGTTAGTCGTCGGTTGAGGGCGGCTCCGGAGGGCGCTCGTCCTCGGGCAATTTCTCCATCCGCTTAGCGGCGGCCAGCAGCTGTTTCTTGCCGAGATCGGTTCCCTGTCTGAAGTCGTTCAGCAGCGGAACCTCCCGATCCGATTCCACCCACATCAGGACGAACTTCGGCCCCGGCGCCGGCGGCGGCGTATCGGCGGCCTCGCCGAAGCGCAGATGGCTCGGCGTCGTGCCGAGCCAGCCGGCCAGTTTTTCCAATTGAGTGCCGCGCGGCATCTGCATGCCGCCCAACCATTTGCTCACCGCTTGCGGCGTCACGCCCATCGCGCGGGCACAGGCCGAGGCGTTGCCATCGGCCTTGATTTGCAGCAGCGCCTTAAATCTGGCGGCGAATTCTGCATGCGGGGGTAGTTGATTCTGTTTCGTCATCGCAATAGCTTACAACGTTTCGTTGTAATCAGCACTTCAATAATAAATTGTAAAATTTGCCCGCATGCTTTAATATTTTGTTTCAAACAATTGGGCTACGGCAAAAATGGGCAACCTTCAGGAGCGCGGTATCGATATCGCCGTTCGACTGGCTGGCGACAGTCAGAGTGCGCTCGCGCGCCTGATTGGGGTCAAGCCACAGACCGTACAGAAGTGGGTGGCGGCCGGCAAGCCCACCCCCGAAGGGTGCCGCGCGATCGAGGTTGTTTTTGGGGAGCGTTGCACCCGCGTCATGCTCGATCCGCACCTGTTCGGCACGATCGAAAAGTAGCGCGCGCGCAACAGAAGTCAGTTTTTCATTGTTTTATAGGACCAGTAATGACCGAAGCAGCACGCACGAATGGCGACAGCCTTGATTCAGAGGCAATAGACTTTGCCCGCATATATGTTTTCGATACAGAAACAGTATCGCCGCAAACACAGGAAATTGCACGGAAAAATCAGTCGGTAATTTTGCGCAATTGCCGCGAAGGGACCGCCGGCGCCACCGCGCGCGCGGTCGGCATGAGCGATTCCAGCTTCTCGCGCTGGCTCAACACCGGCCCCATGGCCGTGGCCGCCCTCATCCTGGCGCAACTGGGGCTGAAGGTGGTGCCGGCCGACGCCGTCGTCTTCATCCAGCCCGAAGAATTCAACTAATGCGCCGCCCGGTCACCCGCCCAGGCGGCATCGCATCGCCGGCGCCCTCGCCGGCATCGCCGGGATAGCCGCCCCACGCTAATTCCTGGACGAAAAAAAAGCCCGACTGCAATCGAGCTTTTTCCTTGCCACTATCTACTGATCAAACAAATGAACCCCTCAACTGTAGCACAGTCGGCGCCCCCTTGCCGCGACGATATCTTATTGTTAATTTCTGAAAGCCGCAATCCGGTCAGCGCGCGGGAAATCCGTTTCCGCCTGGCCGGCGGCGACCAGCATCTGCTGCGGGAGATCACCGCCGTGGTCGACCGCCTGATCGAGGAGGGCGTCATCGACTACGAGCAGCGCCGATCCGACGTCAAGCTCTACTTCCTGGCGACGAAGCCGCCCCGGCTCTACTTGCGCGAGGTGCGCGCCGACGCTCCGCCGCCGGTGCGGGCGCTGGCGCAAAATTCATGGTGCTCGATGCTGGGCGGCGTATGAAGCGCGACGCCTTCACCGAGCAACTGGATCTGGGCGACGAGCAGCTGGCCGACAACTTCGCCGGCGGCGGCGGCGCCAGCACGGCGATCGGGATGGCGTACGGGCGCGAGCCGGACATCGCCATCAACCACGACGGCGAGGCGCTGTGCATGCACGCGGCCAACCATCCGACCACCCTGCATTGCCGCGAAGACGTCTTCCTGATCGACCCTGCAAAGGTCACCAAAAACCTGCCGGTCGGCATGGTGTGGTTCTCGCCGACCTGCACGCATTTCTCCAGGGCCAAGGGCGACAACATCCTCAACCAGAAAATGCGCGGCCTGGCATGGGTCGTCTACAAATGGGGCGTGTATGTGGTGCCGCGCACCATGTTCCTGGAGAACGTGCCGGAATTCATCACCTGGGGGCCGCTCAACGCCAAGGGCAAGCCGATCCCGGAGCACCGGGGCCGCACCTTCAGGGCATTCGTCGACGGTCTGACCACCGGCCTGTCGCCGGATCACCCCGACGTCGAGGAAATCGAGGCGGCGTTGGGCAAGGACTTCCCGATGTCGGCGTTGTTCCGCGGCTTGGGCTACAAAGTCGAGTGGCGCAACCTTCACGCCCATCATTTCGGCGCGGGAACGCGACGCAAGCGGCTGTATATGGTCATGCGGCGCGACGGCCTTCCGATCGTCTGGCCGGCGCCGACGCATGGCCCGGCCGACTCGCCCGATGTGCTGAGCGGCAAGCTGCTGCCAGAGGACGTCACCGGCGACCACCTCGACTGGTCCAATCCTTGCCGCTCCATCTTCGATCGCCCCAAACCGCTGGTCCCGCCGACGTTGCGCCGGGTCGGCCGTGGCTTCGAACTTTACGTCAAGGATACCGATACCCCCTATATCGTCAACGACAAGATCGCCGCCGCCCTGGTGCAAACCGGTTACGGCGAGGCGCCCGGCCAGAAGCCGCGCGCGATGGACCTGCGCCGGCCGCTGGGCACCATCGTCGCGGGTGGCGGCAAGCACGCGTTGATGGCGGCCTCCCTGATCCAGTATTACTCGGGCGGCGGCCAGAACAGCAGCGCCGCGCGGCCATTGCCCACCATCGTCACCAAGGCCCGCATCGGCGTCACCACCGCCACGTTGGAGCCGCATCAGCCCGGCGAGGTGATCCAGGCCGCCCACCTGGTGGGAATCGACAACCAGAGCAACGCGAGCGGAAGCTGGAGCGCCGGCGCGCCGCTGACCACGATCACCACGGAAAATCGTCACGCGGTCGTCGTCAGCAATCTGGTCAAGCTGCGCGGCACCAGCCACGCGGCGGCCGCCAACGAGCCGCTGGGCACCATCAGCGCCGGCGGGCTGCACCACGGCGAGGTGCGCACCACGCTGGAGAGCGTCGGCGTGGAGGACACCGCCGCGTACCTGCGCCGGCGCCAGCAGATCCGCGAATTCCTGTGGGAATACTGCCCCAGCCTGCACGGCGTCGAACAACCCGAACTGGTGATGATCCGGGGCCAGTTGATGGAGGTCACCGACATCGGTCTGCGCATGTTGACGCCGCGCGAGCTGGCCAACTGCCAGGGATTCCCGCGCGACTACATCCTCGACCCGTACTACAGCTACGTCAATCACCGGGGCAAGACCATCATCAAGCGGCTGCCGCAGCACGCGCAGATACGCATGATCGGCAACAGCGTTTCGCCACCGCCGGCGGTGGCGCTCATGCGCGCCAACAATCGATACGAGCGCCTGATGGCGATGGCGGCATGAACGCGTTCAGCCACTTCATCGCCCAGCAGATGGCCCAGCCGCAGATGACGGCCGCCGGCCGCCACGCGCGCGTCACGGCGGATCCGGCGACCCTCGGCGACTTGGACGCCGCCGCCCTGGACTTCATCCGGACGCGGCCCGAGTGCGGCGTCGGCGCCATCGCGGCCGAGCTGGGCGTCGACGCGCCGTCGCTGTATCCGGTGCTGCAGAAGCTGCGGCGCTGCGGACTGGTCGTCATCGCCGGGCGCGTCGGCAACGGCAACCTTTGGAAGGCCGCATGATCATCGGCTACACCACCACCATCGACGCCTACCGCGCGCGCACCTTCGCCAGCCCGCCGATCGTGCTGCGCAAGCGCAAGTGCGCGTGCGGCAAGCAGGTCAACGCCAAGCAGCTGGCGCAGTACGGCGCCTGCGTCGGCTGCTACCGGGCGCACGTGAAGCGAAGCCGCGACGTCGCAGCACAAGAACACTTTGAACAGGCCCATCAAGAGGCCCGCACCACAACGGAAACCAAGGAATTAATACCAGCATGAACCAGTCAGCAACAGCAATGAACATGCAGTACGGGGGGCGCACATGAACCACGCCTTCGATATCGAGCACGCCCGCCAATACGGACTGCCCGAGGCCGTCATGATCAGCAATTTCCAGTTCTGGATCGCCAAGAACCGCGCCAACAAGGAGAACGAGCACAACGGCCGCACCTGGACCTACAACAGCATCAAGGCCTTCACCGACCTGTTTCCCTACCTGTCGGCGGGCCAGATCCGCCGCACCCTGGACCGCCTCGTGGAGCTGAAGGTGCTGATCACCGGCACCTTCAACGAGCGCGCCGTGGACCGCACCAAATGGTATGCGTTTTTCGACGAATGCATTTGGCTGCCGCAACAAAACCATTTGCCGAAATCGGCAAATGCATCTGCCGATTCCGACAAGTCCCTATATAAGACAGATGTAAACACAGATGTAAACACAGATACAGCGCCCGCCGAGCGGCCTGTTTCGCGGCCTGGACGGGCGTCGGCGGGCAAGGCGAAACCCGTCGCGGCGGAACCGAAATTCGACCCCGAGGCGGTATTGATCGCGGCCGGCGTGCCCGCGCAGCAAATCGCCGACTGGTTCGCCATCCGCCGACTCAAGCGCCAACCCTTCACCCTGACGGTATGGGAGCACATGCAGGATGAGGTCGCCAAGGCCCGCATGACGATCCCCGACGCGGTGAAGTGGTGTTGCCTCAGGGGCTGGGCCGGCTTCGAGGCGCGGTACATGGAGTCGCGTGGCGGAGCGGTCGCCAACGTCAACGGCGGCGCGGCGCAGGGCGGCTCGCACTTCGACGCCAGCATGGAGGCAGCGCGCAGGGCCAAGGCGTTGCTGTTCCCGCCGGGAGCGGGCCAATGATTCCGGACGACTACGACCTGTTCATCAGCAAGGTCGCGGCCGTGCTGGAGGGCAAAGGCAAGCGGCTGAGCGATACCGGCGCCGGCATGTGGTGGGCGGCGCTCAAGGGCTTCGACATCGAGGCGGTCAGCGACGCGATCGACCGCTACATCCGCAGCGGCGATGGCATCTACAACTTCACGACCAACCACGTCGTCGAGCTGATCGAAGGCGGCAGCGTCGATTCGGCCAAGGAGGCGTGGGCCAAGATGGACAAGGCCGTGCGCCTGGCCGGCCCATGGGCCGACGTCATCTTCGACGACGCCATCATCCACGCCGTCATCGAGGACATGGGCGGCTGGGCAGGGTTCGGCCAGAAGAAGGACAGCGAGTGGCCTTTTGTCGCCAAGGACTTCGAAACCCGCTATCGCGGCTACAAGCTGCGCGACAACCTGGGCGACTACGCGCCACGCATCCTGGGCGCGATCAGCACCCACAACGGCGCGATCGGCGGGCCGACGCAGGATCCGGTGCTGATCGGCGACGTGCGCAAGATCGCCGCCGTCATGGGCGGAGGATCCGGCGCCGCCAAGATCGGCTTCCACCGCGCAGGCGCCGAGCTGATGGCGATGCTGCCGCAGTTGGCCAAGCAGCTGTCGGGGCCGCCGCCCAAGCTCAACATCATCGGAATACCATTCAATCAACAAGGAAGAAAAACAGCATGACCAAGCCACTGATCACCAAAGAGCAAATTCAAAAAGTCAACGACCTGCTGGATCTGGTCATCGAGAAGCTGGGCCTGAAGAACGACGCCGCCCTGTCGCGCGCCTTGGGCGTGGCGCCGCCGGTCGTCTCCAAGACGCGGTCGGGCGACCTGGGCGCGACGCCGACGCTGCTGGTGCGGATCCACGACGCCTCGGGCATGCCGTTCACCGACATGCGGGAGAAGCTGGGCATCCCGCCGCTGACGCCTCCCCATGGAACCATGTGACCTGTGCCTGAGCCCCTCGGGGCGCTACCACGCGCACCGGGAATGCTGCCAGATCCGGCTGCTGTCGACGATGCCGCAGCATGCCCGCGCCGCCGCCTACGAGCGCACCAAGGCGGTCGGCGGCAAGGCGGCCATGGAGCTGCTGCGGCAGAAGGTGGCGGCCGAATATCAGCGGCTGAACGGGGCGCGCCTCGCCGCGCACAAGGCGAAGATTCAATCATTGAAGAACTTGATAGGAGCGGCACGAGCATGAGCAGCAAACGAAACGGCGGCGCCCACGGCGCGAAGAAAAAGCGCAACAAGACCTACAAACCATACCAGCCGAAGCATGGCGTCATGGCGGGCGGCATGATCGCCCTGGCTGAGAACCAGGAGCGCGTGGGGCAGGTCGCCGCATTTATTGAAAATCACGACAAGCCATACAGCGAAGACGATCTAAGCGACCTGGCCCGCACCTACTGGCTCGCGTTCGACCAGCTGAAAATGGGCGCCGCCACCGAGGAGATATGGTCGACCGTATGCGCATCGATCAACATGGCGACGCTGCTGTGCGAGCGGGGGATCGGCGAGGAGCATTTGCCCGTGATGTCCCTCGCCCTCGACGCCATGTTCAGCGCGCAGCAGCGCGGCGAGCGGGTAGGCGCTTACCGCCTCGACGGCGATGGATTGCGCGCGGTCACGGAGGCCCTGCAAATACACGATGAGCAGATGCGCCATGTGACGCCGATCGACATCATGCGCGCCGACGACGAGCGCATCCGCCGCGAGCGGGACGGGGAAATCAGGACCGCCAAAGGCAGCCTTCATTAACAGCCGGCCGGCGCGGCCGGCCATCCCAACGACAGCGAGCACAGACCATGTTCCGATTCCCTGAAAAAAACTCACGCGGCGACCAGATCCTCAAGGCGTTCCACCAGCACGGCCCGATGACGATCTATCAGGGCGTGGAAAAGCACGGCGAGTTCCCTACCTGGCGCGTGCCGGACGGGATCCACCACAACAGGATGATCGAGCTGTACTGCGAGCTGGTCGACCGCGCGTGCCTGGTGCGCGAGAACATCCTGTACCGGCTGTCGGTGCGCGCCCAGCAGCACCTCGACAAGCTGGCGGCGCCGCAACAGCCCGGCCAGATCGTGCCGCCGCGCGTGCGCAACTTCCTCGCCAAGGTCAAAAGCTTCGGCAATTCCCCCTTCCAGCCGCACTGCCTGTCGCTGTGACGACTCTTTTCTAAGTTTTCGCCGAACCGCTCTTAGACTGCATCCCGAAATGACCGTGGAGAATGTCTAAGATGAAAAATCGCGATCCCATCGCCGAGTATTGCCAAGATTGGGTGCGCTGGTCCCAGACCCGCACCTTCTACATGCGACCGCCCGCGCAGGGGCTGCTCGCGCGCCTGCAGCCGAGCAAGTCGTCGGGCGTCGAGCCCAACGCCCGCAACCATCCGGACATGCAGTATTTCAACATGGCGATCCACACGCTGGCCGACATGCCGCGCTGGCGCACCGAGTGGGCGACCTTCAAGGCGCACTACATCGGCCCCGCGCAGGTGGTCAAGCGCGCCGCCTCCGACCTTGGCATCGCCTCGCGCACCTACTACGACCACCTCAAGCGCTTCTCCAAGGCCGCCCACGACATGGCGCACAGCATTAAGCGGGTGCACGAGCGGCTGCACGCCGCCACGCCGGAGGAGCGCGCCGCCTGCGTCGATTAGCCGGCGCCGCCGGCCTCCACGGCCACGACACTTCATCCAACTCACACAGGCGCGCCCCGGCGCCCGCAACCGCATGACATACAGAACCTTCAAGGTGGGCAAGGTGTACCACTACCGTTTCCAGGTGAAGCCGTTCGCCCGCGTCCAGCGCAGCACCCGCGACACCGACAGGAAGCGCGCCGACGTCGTCGCCCGCAAGGCCTACGACGCGGCGGTCGTACGCTCCAACGGCGGCCAGCCGTTGCCCACGCTCGCCGAGCTGGCGGCCGACTGGATGACGGTGCATGGCCCGGTCGTCAGCGCGGCGCACCTCGGCAGCGTCGACGTCGTCGCGCGCCGGCACCTGTACGACCTGGGCGACGTGCGCATCGACCAGCTGGACACGCTGCGCATCGAGACGGCGCGCAACCGGCACCTGACGACGCACCAGCCGTCGAGCGTCAACCACTGGCTGCGGATCCTCAAGCTGATCGTCAAGTGGAGCGTCAAGCGCAAGATGCTGCCGGCGCTGCCGTGGGACGTTCCGATGATCAAGCTGCAAAAGAAACCCCGCAAGACACTGCCCACTATCACCACGGCCGACTGGCTCGCCGCGGTGAACGCGGTGACGCACCGCGATCCGGGCGTGGCGCTGTGCATCCGCCTGATGTACGGGCTGGGCCTGCGCGAATCGGAGGCCGGCGGCGCCCGCTGGGAGTGGCTGGACTGGGCGCGCCGCACCTACACGCCCGGCGAGACGAAGGGCAGGGAGGCGGTGGCGCTGGACGTGCCCGACTGGCTGATGGACGACCTGGCGCCGCTACGCAAGGATGAGGGGCTGATGGCGCCGCGCATCCAGGGCACGCGCAAAGGCAAGCGCCGGCCGAGGAATTTCTCGTACACCGCGATCCGCAAGGCCAACCTGATGTGCCGCACTCCAGGCATCACGCCGCACCGTCTGCGCGGCACCTTCGCCACCGTCCTGATGGAAACCGGCGCGCCGCTGCACGAGGTGCAGGAGACGCTGCGCCACAAGAGCCCGCTCACCACGATGGGCTATCTGGAGAAGCATCGCGGCAACGTCAAAAAGGCGCAGGGAAAGATGGCCGAAGCGACCGGATTGGCGCGGCGCGAAAGTGGCGAAGACCTCCCCGCCGGGCCGCATGGATAAAGACTTTACGCTTTATCAACAGTCATACCCGTAGAAACAAACAACTAATTTCATTAAGGAAAAACGCCCATGTTTACGCCCGTCTATTTCGCCCTGCTGAACCATCTAAATGCAACCACTGCAACCGCCGAAGGACACAATTCCGGCGAGTGTTCCACGGCGACGATTCCAGCACCAGCCGAGCAGCTAGACGGCGCGAAAGAAAGCCCGCCGGTACAGCGTCTTATCGAAATCCGCACACCGATTTATCTCAAGGCGATCCGACGCTGAGCGCTGGTTTCCCAGCACCACACAGAGCGCTCAAAATCGGGCGTTTTCGGAGGTTGCATTGGAGGGGGTTACAGGTTTGGTTGCATTTCGCGTTCCCCTGTAACCGCTGGCTAAAGAACAACATCACTCAACGACTCAAGGAATTGCAATAAATGAACCGCCAACACCTCTACAAGGCGCGCCGCGTCTCCGACTATCGCAATCGACAACCAGAACTGATCACGGTTCCCGTCGCACACCGCTGGGCATCGCTCATGAGCCCCGACGGCGTTGACCTTGAGGACGTTGCCCGGCAGACGTTCAGCAGCTGGATGACTACCAACCCCGACGAGCTGGCGGCCGTTCATCTTGGTGAGATCACGTTCACCGCCGGATCCAGTCACCACGTTGCCGGACTCGTAGGAATATGGGACGCTGAAACAGGTGGCAACCTATTGTTTAGCTACGTCGTTCCTCAGGCGCGCCTCTCGCTAGGCGGAAGCTATATTGCGCCCTCCGTCATGGTTACCTGCGACTGACAGGGTGAGCATCGAGATCACTAGCGGCATGAAAAACTGTCGCGCGGGAGCGCTTAGATGAGTATTGCCGACCGAAAGAACTTTGAAGTCACCAACGTGCGCGGCCGGAAATGGGATTCCGAATACGACTATCGCATGTATGCGGGCATGCTATCCAGAGAGAAGGGAAATTTCACGGTTGTGACCGAAAACGGATACCCGCTGTTCGGATGTGCTGGCGCTCCTGGTGAGAGCGCGACATGGGCCGTCCGTGGCTGGTTCGCTCACCCGTTAGATGGATCAATCGCAGCGCCCAGACTCCCATGGCTAGAAGAGTGGCCACCGCTAAAACCGGGCACATGCGATCTGTGGTGACCTCATGCGCCTATTTTCCAAGTTTTCGGAATAACGGCTATATCCTCGCGGCTCACTCAAGCGCGTCACAGCGTACAACCCAAAGGAAACCTGATGTCCCTCATCTCCAGTACCATCAACACCGTCGGCGAACGCTTTCGTGCCATCAACCTGAAATCGTCCAAGCGCCTGGCTGTCGCGGTCGTGGCCGGCATCGTCGCGATCGCCTACTGGCCAGTCCATAGCGTCCCAACCGGCTCGCGCGGCGTCATCACCCAGTTCGGCGCCATCAGGGGCATTGAGGGCGAGGGCGCCGTCTTCCTGTTCCCTTGGCAGAAGATGGCGCTGTTCAGCGTGCGCGCGGAATCGGCCAACGTGGATGGCGCTGAAGGTAGCACCAGCGACCAGCAGCCCGTCAAGGTCAGCATGACCGTGCGCTACAACATCGCCAGCAACCGCGTCGCCGATGTCTATGAACAGTACAGCCACGACGGCGACCTGTCCTCCTATGTGCAGACCGCCACGCAGGAAGTGTTCAAGGCCATCACCGCGAAGTACACCGCTCCGGAGCTGATCGCGCAGCGCGCCAAGGTATCGGCCGACATCAGCGCCGCCCTGAAGGTGAAAATCTCCCTGTACGGCGCACAGGTTATCAACATCGACATGCGCAGCTTCTCGTTCTCCCCTGACTACATGAAGGCCATCGGCGACAAGGTCACGCAAGAGCAGCTGCGCTTGGGCGCCGAGAATAAGCTGAAAACGGTTGAGGCCGAACAAAAGCAGAAAGTAGCCGTGGCCGAAGCGGAAGCGAGCGCCCAGCGCGCCACCGCCGACGGTCAGGCATATGCCGACCTGAAGGTCGCGACCGCGCAGGCCGAGGCGCTCAAGATCCAGAGTCAGGCGCTGGCGCAGAGCAAGGACGTGCTGGAGCTGCGTCGCATCGAGGTGGAACAAATCAAGGCTAACCGCTGGGACGGCAAACTGCCGCAGGCGATCTATGCGGGCGCACCGATCCCATTCCTGAACATGTCGAAGCAGTAATCGCGGTCACCCTACAACTGCCACTGAACCCATGAACTCGTCCCGTCCCTTCCGCCGCGACACCGTCCACAGCCTCGTAGGCCCGCTGAAGTGCCCAACCGCCGCTGCCACGCTTGCCGTGGTACTGGTGGCGATCGCCAGCCCCGCTCTTTTGGCGGGCCTGATTGCCTGGGCGCTGTGGCCGCGCCGCAAGCCTACCTCCGACGAACTGGCGGCGATCGAGTGCGCCAAACTGGACCGCTTCAATGAAACAATCTTGAGACTACAGCAGCTTAATACGGTCGCGCGTGACGTCATGCTGGCGGAGGAGGCCGCCAACCTGACCCTTCCCCATACTTTCACGCCGAAGGCAGGCGCCCAAAGCGACGGCCGCTCATTCACGTTGTACGCGATCGACCTGAAGCAGCACATGGCCCATGTGTCACCAATCGGAGGCAACCATCCTTCCGGCTGGGTTCATACCGACATCCTGGCGAGCGCAATTGACCTGTACGGCTACCAGCTGGGCGATATTACTTTCTCGCTGATCGAACAGATCGAGCGCCCGAAGAAATGAGCGCTATCAGTCAATCCCGCATCGAGCGCATGCGTGCCGTCACCACCGCGCGCCGGATCGTCACCGCAACGCCTGTCAAAGTTAAGCTGAGGGCATTTTTGTCGTTACACTGGCACGTGCCATCCTCCCAGTGCGAAGATAGCGACGTCGATCCTGCGGACGAGGTGAACTTCTCAGGCTATCAGCGCATGCCGGTAAATGTCGTTGAGCGTGAGGGCTTGGATATCTACGGGCGTAGGACCGTTGGCTTAGATGCCGACGTCACTTTCCCTCCGTACAAAGGCGAGTACCCCGTCGTCATTACTCACATCACGCTATGGGAGGCTCATAGATTTATTCCCTGGAAATTCCGACTTCGCCTCCCCCACACTTGCATACTGAACCCCGGCGATCACCTGACTTTCACGCCGGGCGCTATCACAGTGCCAGCTCCTCAATATTGGGATCACGGATGTCCAAACCTACCAAAAAGCTAATCCGCCGCACACCCCTACAATCGGGGCCGCTCGCCGCCATGGCCGAGGACATCCTGCAGCACGCCGACGATGCGATGCTTGCCTTGTCGTGGCCTACGTTCTTTGTGGCGGCCGTGCTCGCCACGCGAAAGGGCTGGAGCCGCATCGAGCACATGCGATCGATCTTACTTAGCCCATCAGCCTCAATTGTGATTCGGAAAGTCACGCCAAGCATCGCGATGCGCCTGCCTGCTCCGTTCAAGCAAAGCGGGGCATGGCAGGCATGACCATCACGATCAACACCGACATCAAGATCACCGCCACGCTCACCCTCACCGAAGGCCAGCTGCGCGCGCTCGACGCGATGGCCGGCTACGGGGCTGACGCATTCCTCCGCGCCTTCTACGTGAAGCTGGGCAAGAGCTACATGAAGCCGTTCGAGCGCGACCTGCGCGACCTCTTCACCGCAATCAACAACCAGGCTCACCCGGCGCTGGCGGGAGTCAAAGAAGCACGCGCCAAATTGGGATTGAAATGAACGACACGAACGACAACACCCCTCAAACCTGGGCCGCGCTGGCGATGCTCATGTCCCAAGATGACGGCGAGATGGCGCCACGCACATTGATCGATCAGAATGGGGAGAACCTAGCGCTCCGGAGCTTCCTGATGCAGTACAGCTGCGATCGCGCGGCATCGGTGGCCGACATGGCGCAGCACATGCGGCGATCGGGCTGGGACGGCTTCTGGCCGGGCTGGGTTTCCAGCAGCGATGCCCGCCACCTGACCAAGCTGGACGCGCAACGGTGGATCCGTCACCTACTCGACCTGGAGCGCATCCCGGTGAAAATCCGTCCACAGGCGTCCGCCGCGCTGCTGGACCGGATCATCGACAAGCTGGCCAGCGGCGTCGGACCAGACCGCGAACTCGACAAGATCATCGACCTTTGGCGTACGTGCGGCTGCGCCCATCCCACGGTGCGGCGCTATACCGAGACATTCGACGCCGCCGCCACACTAGCGCCGCGCCTGCCAAAGTACCAGCTGCCCATCTACGAGACGGGCGACGGGGAGCGTCGCCTGTGTGGGTACTTCAGGCATGACACCAATGTCTTCTGCCTGCCGCCTTCAGCCTGGCCACCGGCGCGGGAGATCTGCCTTGCCGCGCTCACGGCGCACCGCGACCTGAAAGCGGCGGGGCTGCTGCAATGATTATGAGCTACGGCGACTTGATGAGCGACCCGGAGCGCGCCCAGCTACTGATGGAGCAGTTCGAATTCCACTCCATCGAGAACTTCCGCTTTATCGCTTCTCCCGTTCTAACGCAGCCGTCTCTTCGGGAGAGCATTGCCTTCGCCGAGTCGAGCGTGCTACGGGCCAGCGAGATACCGAGCCGCATGCTGATGATCAGCACCTCCAGCGGCCGCGATAGCGTCGTCGACCGGATCATGCATCGGTCGATCAGCCGCATCTACGGTGAAGATCTGCTGCAGGCGGCCATCAGCGTCGACCCGGCTCAGAAATAGTAAAGGCGCCGTCGAGCGCCTTTACTATTTCAGCCTACCTCCCCGCCACTACCTGCGCGCGGAAGCCGATCGAGCGCAGCGCACTGATGGCCGCATCCATTGTGCGGAATTGCCGCGGCACCTTCTCGCGCGCGTCAATCAAAGCACCGCCCTGGCCGATCTTGACGCTAAACGATACCGACCAGTGCTGCACGTTGCTCATGATTCCCGACGAATCGTGAATCTCAAACCCAGTCAGCAAACCTCTATCAAAATCCTTCTTTGCTTCCGCCACCGTCCACGCCGCCATTTTTCCATCCATTTTTTCCATGAGGAAAAATATTTTAACAAAATTGGTGTTTTGTTGGTGCAAAAATGCGGTATTGAATTTATGAAGCAAAAAAACGCACGGAATTCCCAACGTTAGGAAGGTTGTACAATCGCGCGCTTGTATTTACATACAAAATTTTGTATAGTCGTGACAGGACACTTTTGTAGATTCGTGATGACAGACCCTAAACCAGTAGAATTTCGCGGCAGTTCCTTGGATGATTTACGGGGATTTCCGCTTGACGCCAAACGCGAAGCGGGCCACCAGATAGACCTTGTACAAAACGGCATCGACCCCGACGACTGGAAGCCTATGGGTGGCGTTGGGTCTGGCGCAAAGGAAATACGAATTCGGGATGCTACAGGAGCATTTCGAGTTATTTATGTAGCAAAATTCGCGGACGCCATTTACGTACTGCACTGCTTCCAAAAGAAAACCGAGCAGACCAGCAAGCACGATATCGATTTGGCAGAGGAACGCTACCGCGATCTAAAGAGGGAGTTAGGAAAATGACCAAGCAAAAATTTGCAAGCGTATGGGACGCAATCGAGGACACGCCGGAAGAGGCTGAGAACATGAAGCTTCGTTCCCAGCTGATGGCGCAACTGAAGATATTCATCGAGCGAACCGGCCTGAGCCAGGCTGATGCAGCAAAGGTCTTCAATGTCACCCAGCCGCGCGTCTCCGATCTGATGCGCGGCAAAATCAACCTGTTCGCCATCGATGCGCTGGTGAACATGGCCGCCGCTGCCGGAATGCACGTTGAAATGCAACTGCTGGAAGCGGCCTGACGATCATGGCCGACTACGATCCGTTGTCAAATAGCGTTTTAGATTTTGCCAAGGCGCAACTCAACCTGGCACATCAGCTGATACGGGAAGACTTCCCTCAACATTCTGGCGTGCGCGTCGAACAGTTCGTTATGCGGGCTTTTCATCTGGGGAACCATTCAAGCAACCCGGAACACAGCTTCGACCCGGACCGGGTGGCGGCAGCATACCGCGCGGCGCATCCCAATGAATCGCCAGCACCAAGGAATCCAGCACCCCCAGCCATCGCGCCAGAGGATAAGCTGGAACTGATTTACGACTGGCCGGAGTAACGCCGTAACCACATACAAGAAAGGGGCGCAGCGAAATGCTGTGCCCCTTTTCATTTATTCCGGCCAAAGCTGTTGCTGGCCTTCGCGCACGATCGCGTCTATACTGTTTTTATGTACAGTATTTTTAAGGTGCGATCATGTGGGTAAGCGTGGTTTTGGGCTTCGATCCGGATGGACAAAAAGTCCATAAGTGGCGCGAAGCCTTTCAACGACACGGCACGCTTGAAGGGTGGTTCACCCATGGCGAGGAATATGTGAAGGTGTTAGGCCGGCATACGCCGGTGGCCCGAGTGCGCGTGGCCGGACAAGATGTTCTGCCGCCCCTTGTCGACGCCGTCGTCCGCGTGGCTGAAGGCCGAAGGATGAATGCGACAGGGATTTCCGATGTGAGCGAGCTCAGCAGCGTATGGCGGGTGCACTCTTGGCGCATGGCGATCATTTCGCTGGATCCGCCGAAAGAGTCCGCCCCCGTGCCGGCGCTCGACGCCCAAGCGCCGGCGACGACCGTGTAAGCTTGAGCCCCGACCGAAGGAGACGACATGTGTTTTTCAGCGCAAGTGTGGGCGGATTACCGCAAATACACCAAGGCCTACGGGGCCACCATAAGCATCAGGGAATTCCTGCAGCTGCTCCAGCGCCGCGACGCCGGCGAACGGATCATCCTTCCCAAGGGGCTGACGGACGCCTTCAAGGCGACGCCGGACAGCGACGAAGCGGAACAATGCCGCGACCTAGTGCTGGCGTTTGAGGCGGCGGAGACGGCGCGCACCGAAACCGATCTGTTCGCCCTACGCCGCCGGCTGGCCGACGCCGAACGCATCCTGGCTGTCAAGCCGACCAAGAAGGCGGGCGAGGACCAGCGCATCGCCGGCAACAAGATCAAGCGGGCGCTGGCCAAGCTGGACGACCTCAAGCGTAACGATCACCTCGACCGCGACGACCGCGTGTACGCCGGCAGCTATTGCCCGGTCATGGTCCGCGACGCAGCCGGCCAGCTGGTGGTACGCCCCATGCGCTACCAGTGCCGGCCCGCCGGCATGCCGGCCGCCTTCGATAAGAAGTATCCCGGCCTGTACAACGCCAGGCGCGACAACCTGAGCGGATTCTGGAAAAACGTCTACGCCCACACCCATGCCATCGTGGTGGCAGAGGCGTTCCTGGAACACGTCGACCGCCATCGGCTAGAGGGGCGCGCGCTGGCGCCCGGCGAGGAAGCGCAAGACGTGGTGATCCAGTTCGCGCCGGGCGATGGCCAGCTGATGCACTTGGCGTGCCTGTGGTCGCATTGGACTGGACGGGACGAGCCGGACTTGTTGTCGTTCGCTTTGGTCACCGACGAACCGCCGGAGGAAGTGGCGATGGCGGGGCACGACCGTTGCCCGATACCGCTGCGGCCGGTCGCCGTCAACGCTTGGCTGGACGCGCCGGCGCCGGCCGACTATCAAGCGCTGCTCGATGAGCGCGAGCGCCCGTATTACGCTCACCAACTGGCGGCGGCCGCTTGAGGGTAGTCGCACATAATGACGCATGGCAACACACATGCTATGCTGATCACACGTGATTCTCACCCGTAGTGGGCGAGAACCCGCATAAAACCTAGGAACGAAATGACAACTTTTGCAAACGAGATGCATCACGCACTTGCCAATAAGCAGGTCTATGTCAAGCTGACCTCAGCCGAAACCCTCTCGGGACTGCTGCAACATATTTCCGTCGATACTATCCTTATCACACCGCATAATGGGCCACCGTTCTACATCAACACTCAGCACATCATCTGGGTGCGGCTGAACGAATCATAGAAATGCAGCCCAATAGCCTAGATCAAACTGCTACAAGAGCAAGAACAGCATCGTGGCACGCCGAGTAGTGCGCTGCATCGCCGATAGCCTTCAGCTTGTCGCGGTTTGGCGTGGCTCGCATGCATGCCTTAGCCGCTTCACGCAGCGTTGATTCACGCAGCGCCGCATCGCGTTCGCTATCCGATGGCGCGGGCCGTCTGGTGGCGATGCAAAGACGGCCATATGCATGGATTGCGTCAGCCCAGCACTCATAAAGCGCTGCACCACCGCCGGTGCCGAGTTTTCTAAACTTAGATTCATCTTGGAACCTGTCGCCTTCTGGAATCTCAGGCAACAGCGACAACTCTACGTTGCCCTGCGCCCTAGGTGGTGTATGGGCCGGGCACGGCCAGCGCAGAGAGCCGTCGCCACTTGGGCAGGTACACTCCATCGCGGCCGCAGCTGAGGTTGAGCCGGGAACCACCACGGCGCGGCCTTTGTCACCGATCTGATTACCCAGCCATAGCGCCGGCCCGTCTTCATAGACGACGCGCCATACGCCAACTCCACTCTTAGATGGGTCCAGCGTCACAACGCCGGCCTCGCCGTCGGGATGCCGAATCGTATCGCCCACATGAATCGACTGTTCGTCAAAGTCAGTCCAAGGCGCGCGCTGGGCTGCCGGCATGGCCACCCGTACATCTCGCGTTTGAATGACTGGCGCGGCACTGAGTTGCGGTGCTTCCGTTTGCCACATTCTTCCCTGGTAAAGCCGCAATTCCTTAGCCGCTTCCTTCGCGTCGCGACCACTCTCCAGCCAGTGAATGACGGGTGTCAAGTCCGGTGCCGAAGCATCCGGAACAGAGTCCAACGCGACTGACCACGGCAGATTCATATTGCTGTGCTCGCCGATATCGACACCGAACCACTTGGCGATCGCGTCGGCCAGCCTATCAGCCCACTCATGGTACGCATCGCGCTCCCGCAGCGTCTCGTCCCACAATTGATCATCGGATGGGCGAGGCTGCGAACTTTGCTGCGGCGCAGCCTGCTGTACGGTCGGCAAAGCCTGGCAGAGGTGACTATCGCTAACGCCGCACTGATCGCAGGGCGACCCGGCCACCTCGGGCGTCACGAGCACGCCCGCTGTTGAGGTAGCGCGCGCGGCGGACGCTTCAACCTCACAGCCGATGCACAGCGGGTTATATTCCTTCCGATCGCAGAGCATGTGATGCCCGGTATCGGGCCGGACCTCCATCCCAGTGAATGCCCCCAGCCCGGCCGCGCGCGCACCAGCATCCGATGCAGCGGAGCTGGCGATATCAATCTGTTCGTTCATTTTGCTATTTCAGGTACTGCCGGGGTGACGAAAGTATACCGGCCCAGTAGCGAAGGCGCCGCCTAAATTTTGCAAGCGCGCCAATATGCGGGTTTTCCCGCGCAATTTAGGCATGGCGGAACCCGCACAAACACCCGTAAAATCCGCCTCAATTCGATAGTCTGAAAAACTGACTCTAACGAAATGGCTTCCTCCAAGAGAGCTTTTTCAGATATCGAACATGCCATAGCTCAGTCGGTAGAGCGGCCGTGGAGACATGGTGACGTCGCTGGTTCGAGTCCAGTTGGCAGCGATGAAGTGAATGCACGCCGAGATCAGCTCCGGCCACTTCCCTAACCCGACCGGGTAAGCGTCGGGTATTGCTGAGTCGGCAGCAGTGGCGCGCCTGGCCTCGTGACCGGCACCGGAAGAGTCCGGTAGCCACAGCTGTCCAGCAACTAGAACTGAATTGGGCGCGGTCTGGCAGCCGGCAGATAGCCGGCGCCATGGCTCGCAACCGAATGACATCCCCGGAGCGGTGGGCGAGTGGTTAAAGCCGACAGACTGTAAATCTGTTTCCCGCAAAGATACGCTGGTTCAAATCCAGCCTGCTCCACCAAATGCCAAGTAGCTCAGCGGGTAGAGCTCCGGATTGTTAATCCGGCGGTCGCGGGTTCGAAACCAGCCTTGGCAGCCAAAATTTTCGAGCGCTTCCCTACCGATCTTGGATGAAATGTGGGGTGTAGGCCAGCACCGTCGCCTGATGACGCGCAAGCAGAAACCGCAAGGTCGCGACAGTTCCCCAGGCTGGCTACGATGGGAACACAGACAAGATGACAGCCTGGAAAGACAGCAACGCGGGTGTAGCTCAATGGTAGAGCAGAAGCCTTCCAAGCTTACGACGAGGGTTCGATCCCCTTCACCCGCTCCACACCAGCCGTACCCTCAACTCTGGCGGTTGGCGACCGATGGCCTGGTCAGCCGGAAGCCGACAGCCGTCAGAGTTGAGGGTGACAGCGCCGATCGCCACCCGATGGTCCCGTCTTTCACGATACAACCCGCACCAGCGGGCGCAGTGGAGCGACCACAGCCGCACGATGCGGCAAACCAGATCGGCCCGCCGCGCAAGCGGACTCCCTCTTTAATTTAAAGGAAACCCCCATGTACGACGACAACGGCACGGCCAGGGCCGGCATGCAGGCCGAACAGCCCCCGGCCGACGAGTACACCGCCGCCTGGAACGGCGCGCAGGCGCAGGCACAGGCGCCCGCAGCAACCCCGGCCAATGCCGGCGGCATCGCGGGCATCGTGCAGGGCGCCATCAGCGGCCCGGACCCGACCGGCACCCAACCCGCCGTGAACGGCATGCCGGGCAGCGTCAGCGGGCCGGCCCTGCAGCTTGGGCAGCCGAACGGCGCGCCGGGCGCTGGCGGCATCGCCGGCATCGTCCAGGGCGCCATCAACGGCCCGCCCCCGACCGGCGCCCAACCCGCCGCGAACGGCATGCTGGGCAGCGTCAGCGGCCCCGCCCCGGTCATGCATCCCGCGAGCGTACCGCAGGATCCGCGATCGCACGCCAACACCGGCTCGGCATATTCCCGCGCCTGGCACAACCTGCAGTAACACCGATCACCTTGGCGCCTGATCCTTCAGGCGTTCGCCCCGGCGCAGCGATGCGTGCGGGGCTTTTTTATAAGTCGTGCCGCGATAACCCGCCGCACCCACCGTTCCCTCCGTGCCCAAGCTCTTGGGCACCCGCCCCGGCGCACCAGTGTGACCGGGGCATCTTATTTAGGCCGTCCAACGGTGAAAACAAGACCATCCATCAGCAAGATCTGGCAGGGCGGCGAGCAACGCGTCCAGCCGACGTGCTACGACGCCCGCAACCCGGCGATGCCTTGGCTTCCGGCGGACGAGCTGGACTTCGACGACGCCGACGACCGGGCCGACGCGTCCGCATGGCTGTACGCCGGCGGACCGGCCGAATCGATCGGGACGCTGCAAAGGCGCACCAGTACGCCGCACCCACCCGGCACGGCGACCACTCCACCGATCCCCGACCTGTTCCAGCTGTCGATCATCCAGCAGCTGGCCCTGGCGGCGCAACCGCGCCCAAACCCGCCGTAGCCAGCCGAATCGGCGCTGGCGCGGCACAAAACCATGTGAAGCATCCCGGCAATGGCAAAGCAAAACCCAGAAAAAGACCCCATCGAATGGGATTTGATCGAGCGCGACTGGCGCGCCGGCGTCAAGACGCAGGCCCAGATGTCCGCCCAGTACGGCGTCTCGCGCGCCGCCATGAACAAGCATTTCGCCAAGCGCGGCATCACCCGAGATCTCGACGGCAAGGTACGCGCGGCCGCCTCGACCATCGTGGCGCAGCACGCCGTGGCGCATCCCGGCGCCGGCCACGCCGGCAGCGCCATCAGCGACCGCGACATCATCGCCGCCAACGCGGAGATGCAGTCGACCATCATCCTGCAGCACCGCACCGACATCCAGCGTACGCGCAAGCTGTCGATGCGCCTGCTGGAGGAGCTGGAGCAGCAAACGGACCACCAAGACCTGATCGCGCAGCTGATGGACATGCTCAACGATCCGGACGACAAGAACACGCAGCGCCGGCTGGAGGTACTGGAGAAGGCCATGTCGCTGAGTTCGCGCGCCGGCACCATGAAAACACTGGCGGACTCGCTGCGCTCCCTGGTGGCGATGGAGCGCCAGGCGTTCGGTCTGGACGACAAGGACGAGGGCGACGAAGGCAGCGGCATCGAAGACGTGATCACGCGCGTGGCGGCGAAAAATGGCGTCGATTAACCGCGCCGCCGCGCTGGAGCGCACCGTCGAGATCCTGCGTAACGACATCGAGCAGCACTGCGAAACCTGCATGTACGTGCAGGACAAGGAAGGCAAGCGCGTGCTGCTGCGCTTCAACAAGGCGCAGCGCTACATTCACGCCAAGATCGAGGAGCAGCGCGAGCGCACCGGCAAAGTGCGCGCCATCATCCTGAAGGGCCGCCAGCAGGGCGCGTCGACGTACATCGGCGGTCGCTTCTACGCGATCAGCAGCATCAATTACGGCAAGAACGCGTTCATCGTCGCCCACGAACAAAAGGCGACCGACAACCTGTTCAAGATGGTCAAGCGCTACCACGCGCACAACCCGCTGGCGCCGTCCACCAGCGCGACCAACAGCAAGGAGCTGGTCTTCAACCGGCTCGACGGCGGCTACAAGCTGGCGACGGCCGGATCCAAGGACGTCGGCCGCTCCAACACCGCGCAGCTGCTGCACGCGTCCGAGTTCGCCTTCTGGGACAACGCCGTGATGCACATGGCGGGCCTGGGCAACGCGATCGCGGAGCAGCCGGGCACCGAAATCATCATCGAATCGACCGCCAACGGCATCGGCGGCCCCTTCCACATGATGTGGCAGGACGCCGAGGCGGGGAAGGGCGAGTACATCGCCATCTTCGTGCCCTGGTTCTGGGAGGACGGCTACCGCGCCACCATCCCCGAGAACTTCGAGCTGTCGGCCGACGACATCAAGTACATGGAGACGTACGGGCTGGACATGGCCCAAATGGCCTGGCGCCAGAACAAGATCGTGCTGTACGGGCGCGGCATGGAATGGCTGTTCGATCAGGAATACCCGGCGACGCCGTCGCTGGCCTTCCGATCGTCCACCGCCGACCCGCTGATCAGCCCGAACACGGTCATGGCCGCCGTCAACAGCGTCTACCGCGAGCGCACCGGCGCCTTCGTCATCGGCTGCGATCCGGCCGAATACGGCGCCGACCGCACCGCGATCGCGTTCCGGCACGGCCGCACGGTGTTCCGGATCGAGTACCACGAAAAGAAGGGGCCGATGGAGGTGGCCGGCCTGCTGGCGAAGTATTACCGGGAGTTGAACCCGGACGCCATTTTCGTCGACAAGATCGGCATCGGCTCGGGCATCGTGGACCGGCTCAAGGAGCTCAACGTGCCCGTCATCGGCGTCAACTCCGCCGAGCGGGCCGACGATCCGGAGCGCTACGCCAACAAACGGGCGGAGATCTGGTATCGCTACAAGGAATGGCTGGAGGACACGCCGAACCGGCTGCCGAACGACGCCGCCCTGATCGCCGACACCTCCGCGCCGGGCTACAAGACGCACTCGAACGGCTCGCGCCTGATCGAGTCGAAGATGGACATGAAAAAGCGCGGCGTGCGATCGCCCGATGGCGCCGACGCCATCGCCATGACGTTCGCCGAACCCGTCATCCCCAAATCACAGCGGCACGACTACGCGGGCGGATCCTCCCGCCAGCAGGCCGCCACATCAGCAGGTTACTAACAATGCACACAGACATCATCATCGGCGGCGGCAACCGCATCGCGGCCGCGTGCGGCGCGCCGCCACGGCCGCCGAGGCCGCCGCTGCCGCCGCTGCCGGCGGACTCGCAAGAGTTTCACCAGATCATCGACGCGCTGGTCAACCTGAACAAGCGCAACCGCGCCTCGCCGCGCGCCGAGCTACGCGGCGGCCATATCGGCCGCTACGTCGAGTACTTCTCGACCGTGCGCGCCTACATCGGGCGCGGCGGCGGCGCCACGGCGTATATCCGCGAGCGCGCCACCGAACACGACCTAGTGATCGTCTGCTCCTACAAGCAGCGCGACCTGGACTACCGGCGATACGGCATGCCGTGCAGGGTGGCGACGCCCGATGAATTGAGCGAGCGCAACATGCACGGCCAACACCGCCGCTACAACACCATCTACATCGACGACCCGAGCCACGTGTTCGCCCAGATCAACGCGCAAGAGCTGTATCACCGGCTCGGCCACGACGACACGCAAACCTTCATCCTGCTGGGCCTGTAGCACCGCCCGCAGCACCCTCCCCAGCCCGCCCCGTGCGGGCTTTTTTCATGGATTTCCCCGATATGGACGACAGAGCGGCGCAGGCCGACGCCGAATACGAAGCGGCGGCCGCCGCCGGCATGGCGCGCGACGACAACACCGCGTTCATCCAGGCCGACGCGCTGGGGTCGCTGCTGGTCGCCGAATTCACCCAGGCGGAGCTGGAGCGCCGGGACACGGAACAGCGCTGGCTGAAGGATCTGCGCCAGTATCGCGGCGTCTACGACCCGGACGTTCTGGCCCTGATCGGCAAGAACCGCTCCAAGGCGTTCGTGCGCGCCACCCGCGTCAAGGTCAAGACCGTCGACGCGCGCGTGGCCGACCTGCTGTTCCCCTCCAATTCCGACCGCAACTGGACCGCCGAGAACACG
>Ga0247809_1000103_pt1 | contig 48664 bp, 38 predicted proteins | sample UWRJL104311B1_FD_180951 | JGI IMG/M metagenome (GOLD analysis project Ga0247809, IMG submission 180951) | Plant litter microbial communities from Arlington Agricultural Research Station in Wisconsin, United States - UWRJ-L104-311B-1 | ecosystem: Environmental > Terrestrial > Plant litter >...
GAGAAATTTGGATTGGCAACAGCATGATCTACAATTGTAGGAAGGGCAATAACAGCATCTACACTGTGAATCACTCCATTTGATGCCGCGATATTAGGCGTAATTACTTTAGCCACACCATTTAATTTAACTCCTGATGTAAGATCAACATACATACTAAGCGTATTGGTTGTAGAAGCTCCACCTTTTGCAAGTGTTTTGATGTAGCCAGTTGTCAGGTCTGTTGACTTAACATTTCCGCTTACTACGTGATTCAGTAGAATTTGTGTTAATGTAGCAGTAGGAACATCATTGATTGTAGCATAAGGAGTGGTTTTAAGAAATGCTGTAAACGCAGCATTGGTTGGTGCAAAAACAGTGTACGGTCCAGCTCCTTGTAATGTTGTGGCTAAATCTGCTTTTGTCAATGCCTGAACAAGAATGGAAAAATCCTTATTGGCGCTTGCTACACCAGTTATAGTTGTGTCGACCACTACCGGATCATCATCATCGTTGTTACACGATATGCCTAAGGTGGAAATTAATACAATCACTGCTAACTTTTTGAAATTCAATAAATTTTTCATTTTTTTTGTTTTTAATGTTTGTAAATGGGTTTCTAATCTGTAAGTGAATTTACAAATTTATTTCCTTTTTGTTTAATTAATTTGTAAAAATGATAAACAAAATAAATATTTAGATCAGTTTTGATCGAACAGTATTAATAACCATAATTACTGTATTAACTTGCTATTATTGAAAGTTATGAATTTTTAGCCAAGAATTAATACCCTAAATAGATATGAATTATTCTCATTTTTTTGTTTAAGTTGTTTTGTATTTTATTTAACAACTGTTTTAACTTAATGAAAGTATTATTTCAAAAAACTTCTTGTAAAATCAGGCGTCCTAGCCCTGATGGCAGCGGCATCCTTTTGTGCCGGGGTTCGGCACAAAAGATATAGTGTACAGCAGGAAACAGCTCCTGATAAAAATCAAATTTCTATTCTAGGAAACATCATCAAATAAAAACGCTGAACCTTTGTTTCTTTGCACCTTTGAACCCAAAAAAAAACTATTTTTGTAATTCATTTTCAGGTGATAAATAATGTCAATACATAAGGATTTAGAACAATTATCAGCATCGTTGGAAGGAACACTTTTATACGATGAACTTCATAAAACGCTTTATTCGACCGATGCTTCGGTGTACCGGATTAAACCAAAAGCGGTTGCCGTGCCTAAAACGATAACAGATATTAGTAAACTGATTCGGTTTGCAGCGGAGCACAATATTTCGATTACGCCAAGAACGGCGGGAACTTCGCTGGCCGGGCAAACGGTGGGGAACGGAATTGTGGTGGATGTTTCGAAAAACTTTACCAAAATCCTGAATTTTGATCCGATTGCAAAAACGGTTACGGTTGAGCCTGGAGTGATTCGCGATGAACTGAATTTATTTTTGAAACCGCATGGCGTGTTTTTTGGTCCGAATACTTCGACATCCAACCGCTGTATGATTGGCGGAATGGTGGGAAATAATTCTTCGGGAACGACTTCGATTCGCTATGGCGTGACACGCGACAAAATTGTGGAGATCAAAGCGATTTTGAGCGATGGATCGGAAGTGGTTTTTAAAGAATTGACTTCGGCGGAATTTATCGAGAAAACCAAAGGCGATACCTTAGAAAATAAAATATACAAAAGCCTTTACGATGAACTTTCGGTAAAAGCAACGCAGGATGAAATTATAAAAGAGTTTCCGAAACCAGAAATTCACAGAAGAAATACGGGTTATGCGGTTGATATTTTACTGAAATCGGATTTGTTTGGCGGAACGGAACCGACCATCAATCTCGGAAAATTACTCTGCGGAAGTGAAGGAACTTTGGCCTTTACTTATGAAATTACCTTAAAAGTTGACGATTTACCACCGGCTAATAATATTATGGTGGTGGCACATTATCATAGCATTCAGGAATCGCTGGAATCTGTTGTTGTCGCGATGAAACATCATTTGTACACAGCAGAAATGATCGACGACACGATTCTGGATTGTACCAAAACCAATCGCGAGCACATTAAAAACCGATTCTTTTTACAGGGCGAGCCCAAAGCGATTATGATGTTTGAAGTGGCATCGCACGATCCGGAAGATGCCGAAAATCAGGCAAATGCTTTGGTGGCTGATTTAGAGAAAAACAACTTTGGTTATGCGCTGGTAAAAATTTACGGTGCCGATATCGAAAAAGTAAACGAATTGAGAAAAGCCGGTCTCGGACTTTTAGGAAGTATAGTAGGAGACGACAAAGCAGCCGATTCTATTGAAGATACTGCCGTAGAATTGAGCGATTTGCCAGCCTATATTGCAGAGTTTTCGGCGATGATGCTGCGTCACGGACAAGGTGCGATTTATTATGCGCATGCGGGTGCGGGCGAACTGCATTTGCGTCCGGTGTTGAATTTGAAGAAAACATCTGATTTAAAACTCTTTAGAACCATTGCGACCGATGTGGCGATTTTGGTTAAAAAATACAGAGGTTCGCTAAGCGGTGAACACGGCGACGGAATTGTTCGCGGGGAATTTATTCCGTTTATGATTGGCGAAAAAAATTATGAATTACTGAAACGCATTAAACTGGCTTTTGACCCGAATTCGGTTTTGAATATCGGAAAGATCGTAAACGCTTTAAAGATGGATGAAAACCATCGTGTAATTTCGGGAAGGGTAGAACCGGATATTAAAACGTTTCAGGATTTCTCAGACAGTTTAGGAATTTTGCGCGCCGCCGAAAAATGCAACGGATCCGGAGATTGCCGAAAATTGCCATCGGCGGGAGGAGCGATGTGTCCGAGTTATCGTGCGACCAAAAATGAAAAAGAAACAACACGTGCGAGAGCCAATGCGTTGCGTGAATATTTGACCTATTCTGAAAAAGAAAATAAATTCGACCAGAAAGAATTATATGAAGTTTTTGAATTGTGTGTGAGCTGTAAAGCCTGTGCCAGCGAATGTCCGAGTAATGTGGACGTTGCAACTTTGAAAGCGGAGTTTTTATATCAATACCAAAAAGCAAACGGATTCTCAACCCGAAATAAGATTTTTGCCCACAACGCAAAACTGAATAAAATGGGAAGTCTTTTTCCATCGATTACCAACTTTATTTCGAATCAGTCGCTGGTTAAAAAAAGCATGGGAATTGCGCCCGAAAGACAAGTGCCATTATTGGCGAAAAAGACTTTCAGAAAATGGTTTGAAAATCATAAACCTGCAGTTACGGATTTTCCAAACGGAAGATTGTATTTGTTTGTAGATGAATTTACCAATTATTATGATGTGAATATCGGAATCGATGCTTTTGAACTATTGACTAAATTAGGGTATCAGGTTCTGGTTATCGATCATGAAGAAAGCGGAAGGGCTTATCTTTCAAAAGGATTTTTAGAAGAAGCCAAGAAAATAGCAAATCACAATGTTAACATTTTTAAAGATTTGGTTTTAGGCAATGCGCCTTTGGTTGGTCTTGAACCTTCGGCGATTTTGACTTTCAGGGATGAATATTTACGTCTTGCAGATGATAAAGAAGCAGCCGAAAAGCTTTCCCATGATACTTTTACAATCGAGGAATTCTTTAAAAAAGAAATTATTGATGGTAAAATTACACCGGATTCTTTTTCGGATGAAAAGAAAGAAATCAAGATTCACGGACATTGCCATCAGAAATCATTGAGTTCAATTGAAGCGACTTTCGCCATGCTAAATTTGCCAACAAACAATGTAGTTACGATTTACAACTCGGGCTGTTGCGGCATGGCGGGATCTTTTGGCTACGAAAAAGAACATTATCAGGTGAGTATGCAAATGGGAGAAGATACTTTATTCCCAAAAGTACGAAACACCGCCGAAAACGTAAAAATCGCTGCGGCGGGAACGAGCTGCCGTCATCAAATTTATGACGGAACAAGTCGGGAAGCACAGCATCCGGTTAGTATTTTGAGAAGCTGTTTGAAGTAAATTAGATTTTAGATTTTGTCTCACGCAGATTTGGCAGATTGCTTCGCCAGTTCGCTAAAACTCGGGTGAGCAGATTTTAAATAATAAATCTGCTTAAATCTTTTTTAAATCTGCGTGAAAATAAATAATTCAGGATGTTGTAAAACTTTGTGAATCTCTTTCTCTAATAAAATTCTTTGCGAATCTCCGTGAAACAGCTTTATAGTAAAACTTTTTCTCCCGTTTCAGCAGCCTTGTAAATAGCATTAATAACCTTGATATCTTTCAGTCCTTCTTCTCCGGTAATATGGTTGGGGAGTTTTTTGTTTTCCAGCAATACTTTAGAAATTTCATCTAATTGTTTCTGCTGTTGTTTGATTGGAGGAAATTTTAACGGACCTTTTGATGTTTTTCCTTCATACGGACCGTAACTCAAACCCGGACTTAATTCAAAAGAACCATGATCTGCTGATGCGTAAGTTCGGTCAATATTGTAACCGACGGAGCTATTTCCATTAGCCATTGCACCACTCGGAAATACCATTTGCCAGGAGATGCTTTCTTCCGTTTCTGAAAATCTGTTTTTATCGTTTATGGTTCCAAATTGAGCGGTAACCGAAATGGGTTCTTCTCCCAAAATATAACGGCTTGCCTGAATGCAATAAATTCCCAAATCCATTAAAGGACCTCCGCCGGATAATTTTTTGTTTAGTCTCCAGTTGGACGGACTGTTTATATCCACAGGATTTTTGGCAATTGTATCATAAGTTTTATAGCCAAGAGATGATTCTATATAGCGTACTTGTCCAAAAACTTTCTCTTGTCCTAATCGTTTAATTTCTAAGTGGGTTGGTTCATAATGCAAACGATATCCAATCGCCAATTGTACTTTATTATCGTTGCAGGCTTTTATCATTTCCTCACATTCTTTAACATTGATTGCCATTGGTTTTTCGGTAATGACATGTTTTCCTGCTTTAGCAGAACGGATAACAAAATCTTTATGAAGACTATTAGGCAGAATTACATAAACCATGTCGATATCCTTGTTGTTTATAATGGCATCAAAATTTTCATAATTGTAGATGTTCTTTTCCGGAATATTGTATTTCTCTTTCCATTTAACAGCTTTTGAAGGTGTTCCTGTTACTATTCCGGCAAGATGACAATATTCAGAACCCTGCATGGACTCTGCTACTATATTCGCATAAATCCCTAAACCGCAAAGTGCAAGGTTTATTTTTTTTCCGGTGTATGGCGGTTTTTGTGGTTCTGAAGCAGATAAAAAAGAAGGAAGTGTTGTGATAATAACTGATGCTCCGACACCAATTCCAAGTTTATTTACAAATGAACGTCTTGATATTTTTCCCATAATTAATTGTTTTAATTAAATATTGCATTTTCGTAAAATGTGTAAAATTTTGGTAAATCTTTTGTTAGATATTGTTAAATATGACCGGTTGAAAATCAATAATTGACTGCTTGTTGCATTTTATATTTTATAAAAATAATTCGAAATGCAACAAAATGGTTCTATATATTTGAAATCAGGATAATTTTTGCATTATTTGCAAAATAAAAGCGCAAACTCCAAATTATATTAATTGTTAACAGCAAAATCATCTATGGCATTATCAGGTTTATTTAGAAAAAAAACGGTAGAGGATATTTTGAAACAGGTTGCAAAAAACGAAGCTGATGGTCATAATGCATTAGGAAAGCATTTAACCGTGAGGGATTTAACAGCCTTTGGAATTGCAGCAATAGTAGGTGCGGGAATCTTTAGTACTATAGGAAAAGCAAGTGCGGATGGCGGACCAGCCGTTATTTTCCTGTTTTTATTTACTGCACTCGCTTGTAGTTTTGCGGCTTTTGCTTACGCCGAATTTGCTTCGATGGTTCCGGTTTCAGGAAGTGCGTACACGTATTCTTATGTCGCTTTTGGAGAATTGATTGCGTGGATAATTGGTTGGGCTTTAATCATGGAATATGCTGTTGGGAATATTACGGTCGCCATATCGTGGAGTGATTATTTTACGGGACTGCTCCAGAGTGGTGGAATTCATCTCCCGCAATGGATACAGATGGATTACTTAACCGCTTCAAACGGATTCAAAGACGCCACTGCCTTAATGCAGGGCGGAAAATCTTTTACAAACTTAGACGCCGGATTACAAACGGCTTACACTGCCTGGACAACTGCGCCAACAATTGGTTCATTTCATTTTGTTGCCGATTTACCGGCATTATTCATCATTGTTCTGATTACAGCTTTGGTTTACAGAGGAATGAAAGAATCCCGTAACGCCAGTAATGTAATGGTTGTGGTGAAACTTTGCATTGTACTTTTGGTTATAGCTGTTGGAGCTTTTTATGTAGATACAACGAATTGGGATCCCTTTGCGCCAAATGGTGTGAGCGGTGTTTTAAAAGGAGTTTCGGCGGTTTTCTTTGCCTATATTGGTTTTGATGCGATTTCGACAACAGCAGAAGAATGTAAAAATCCACAGCGCGATTTACCACGCGGCATGATGTGGGCGATTATCATCTGTACGATTTTATATATTGCCATTGCCTTGGTTTTAACCGGAATGGTGCGCTATAATGAATTAAACGTTGGAGATCCTTTAGCCTTTGTTTTCGATAAACTAGACCTAAAATGGATGTCCGGCATTATTGCCGTAAGTGCCGTAATTGCTATGGCGAGTGTTTTGTTGGTTTTTCAAATGGGACAGCCAAGAATCTGGATGAGCATGAGCCGTGACGGTTTATTGCCAAAGAAATTTTCTACGGTTCACCCGAAATTCAAAACGCCCTCATTTGCCACAATCGTAACCGGTTTTGTGGTGGCAGTTCCCGCTTTGTTTTTAAACTTAACAATGGTAACGGATTTGTGCAGTATTGGAACTTTATTTGCCTTCGTATTGGTTTGTGCAGGAGTTTTGGTGTTGCAGAATAAACCTGAAATTCCAAGAGGAAAATTCAAAACGCCTTATGTCAATTCCAAATACATTTTACCGGTTTTAATCATCATCGGATTGTATTATGCCTTTGCTTTTAATAATAAAGCTACTATGAGTTTCATTAACAATGATGCCCAAATTTTTGATGCGACTACGATTATAACTTCTTTGGATAAAGAGGAATCTGAAAAAGTCTTTAATTATTTAAAAAGCATTGATGCTCAAAATAAAACTGCAGAAACATCAGACTTAGAACATTTATTGAGTCAATATCAACAAGATGATGTAAAATATGCAGCCGTTGTAAAAGGTCTTCCAATCAATGATTCGCTGAAATACGAATCAGGTTTCAGCCTGTTCAAGCACAAAATCCCAATGTGGATTTTCCTTTTCGTTTTGGTTGGATTAACCATTTGGGCTTTCAGAAAAAACTTGTCTTTGATTCCGCTTTTAGGCTTAATCTGCTGTCTGTACATGATGGCCGAATTAAGCGTTTGGAACTGGATTTATTTTACGATCTGGTTGTTAATCGGATTGTTTATTTACTTTACGTATAGTAGAAAAAATAGTAAACTGAACTTTGTTGAGAAAATATAAATAATTATTAATTGTGAATTATAAATTATAAATGGGTGAGCCGTTCTGAGATTGATCAGAACGGTTTTTTTATTGTCGTGTTTTTATAAAAATATTCTCATTTTTTAAAACCTTTTTCTTAGGTTTGTTTTTAGTAAGTTTAAATTTAATTTTTTAAGACATGAGTTTTCTTAGCAAAATATTGGGTAAAAAAGAATCTCCAATAACTTTATACAATGATTTCTGGGATTGGTTTTTGAAACATGAAAAAGAGTTTTTCAAAGTTGTTCAAAATGGTGAAAATATAGACCAGAGTTTCTTTAAAAAATTAAGCCAAAAATTGGATGAAATTCATGAAGAAATTTATTTTTTAGCAGGAATGTTTGATGAACATACTGCAGAATTGATTTTAACGCCCGACGGTGCAATTAGAAAAATTTTTTTAGTAGAAGAACTGGTTGATTCTGCTCCTGAAATTAATGGTTGGAAATTTACTGCTCTTAAGCCGGCAACTAATATTGAAGATTTCAGCATAGATTATGATGGTACTGAATTTAGTACTGAAAATTTAAAGTTTTATCCTAACATCCACAAAGATTATCCAGATGAAATTGATTTAACGATTGTCTATGACGATTTTGATGAAGATAAAAAGGGAATTCAAACTAATGGGATTTATATCTTTTTAGATAACTTTTTAGGAGAATTACATTCAATTACTTTAATAGATAGTTTAAAGGTTGTTGGTAAAAAGGATATTTCTGAGGAAGTAATTCCAATTGAAAAATTAAAAGATTACTTAATCTGGAGAGAAAAAGAATTTGTAGAAAAATATGAAGGTGTAAGACATGATACTGAAAATGACAATTATTCAAGTCTGGAAGCAAAAACAAAAGATGGAGAAATTGTTTTGGCCATAGTTAATAGCGATCTTATCCACTGGGATAAAAAAGCTTCCCATCCCTGGGTTGTAAGTATTGAAATTCCATTTGATGGAAGTAATAATAACGGAATGCCAGATAATGAAACGTATCAATTATTGAACGACATTGAAGACGAAATAATGCTTGAGCTTAAAGATTTGGATGGTTATTTAAATGTAGGAAGAGAAACAAGCGGGGGTAAACGAGAAATCCATTTTGCTTGTAAAGAATTTAGAAAACCACCAAAAGTTTTAAATGCCATGATTAAGAAGTATAATCAGTTCGAAATTGGTTACGAAATATATAAAGACAAATATTGGCAGTCTTTCAAACATCTTGAACATAATTAAAAAGAAGCCGTTCTGAAAATAAACTCAGAACGGTTTTTGTTTTTTGATACAGATTAAAGGATTAAAATACATTGTTCTCACAGATTTTGCAGATAACGTAGATTATTTTTAGTTTAAGAAAAGATCAGCCAAATCTGCTAAATCTGCGGGAGAAAAATCTTAGCGATTCTCTGCGAAAACTCTCCGTGAAATAAAACTCACAAAATCCCAAGCTCCACCATACAAGCCTTCATCATCTCATAAGTACGCTGAATATCATTATCCAATCCAATCGAAAAACGAATCAAACCATCCGTCAATCCCATTTCGTGTTGCTCTTCTAACGGAATCTCACTCGAAGTAGAAGTTCCAGGCGCACTAAAAAGTGTTTTATAAAATCCTAAACTTACTGCCAGATAACCCAAGTTTCTCGCCTGCATCAACTCCATTAATTCATTGGCTTTAGCCAAAGTTCCAACATCAATTGTTAGCATTCCGCCAAAACCATATTCCGGATTAATCATTGTTCTGTACAATTCATGACTTGGGTGACTTTTCAATCCCGGATAAACCGTTTTTAAACCCTCAGCTTCAAATTGATCCGCCAGAAAATGTGCATTGTGACTGTGTTGTTTAATTCGGATATGAAGTGTGCGAAGATTTTTCATTACAGAAGCCGAACGTAAACTGTCCATCGTTGGTCCCAAAAGCATACTTGCTCCGGAATTTACATTTTTCAGTGAATTGATAAACTCTTTCGATGCACAAGTCACACCGCCAACCGTATCACTGCTTCCGTTAATGTATTTTGTCAAACTGTGAATTACGATGTCAGCTCCTAATTTTACTGGAGAAACGGATAATGGCGAAAATGTATTGTCAACCACCAATTTCAAATTATGTTTTTTAGCAATTTTAGCCAAGCCAGCAATATCAGCCACTTCCAATAACGGATTACTTACCGTTTCGCAATACAAAACCTTCGTTTTAGGTGTAATTGCCGCTTCTACAATATCCAATTTTGTAATATCTACAAAACTCGTTTCAATGCCAAAACGAGGCGTAAAATTCTTCAAAAAAGCATATGTTCCACCATAAATCGTTCGGCTTGAAATAATTTGGTCGCCCGCACCGCACAACTGCAATAGAGTAGGTGTAATGGCGCCCATTCCCGAAGCCGAAACATTCGCTGTTTCAGTTCCTTCCATTGCCGCCAAAGCCTGATCCAAATATAAATTACTAGGCGACGAATGGCGAGAATACAAATAACAGCCTTCCATATTGCCTTCAAAAGTATCGAACATCGTTTTCGCCGAAAGGAATGTATAAGTCGAAGAATCAGAAATCGAAGGATTCACACCGCCAAATTCCCCAAAGTATTGCAAATCCTGAATATTGTCTGCCGGATTAAAGTCTTTCATAAGTTCTTGAATTGATATTTTATTGTTTTTTGAAATTGTTATTGCAATTGATTTTTGATATTGTTCAGGAGCTATTTCCTGCTATCCGTTTCAATATTTTGCGCGGAACCCCCGCACAAAAGGATTTCCACTTCTATCAGGGCTAGGGCACTCGTTTTCAAAAGAAATTCTATTCAAAATAACGTCTTAATAGAAAATTAATCAATGATATGTTTAGTAATTAGATTTTAAAACTATTTAAGCTATTTTATAAAGATTATTAATCTAAATTCGTTGTATAAATTCCAAATCAATAGATTTTCTTTCAGCAACCATCAATCAAAAACATGACTCTAGACGCAACAGATAAAAAACTCCTCGTTTTATTACAAACCGATAGTAAAAAAACAACCAAAGAATTATCCTTAAAACTGAATCTTTCGGTAACAGCCGTTTACGAGCGAATCAAAAAGTTAGAGCGAGAAGGAATTATTAAGAATTACGTAGCATTAGTAGATAAATCTAAAATCGACAAAGGATTTGTAGTTTTCTGTCATTTAAAACTCATTCAGCACACCAAAGAATTCCTGACCAAATTCGAGAGCGAAGTCATTAAACTAAACGAAGTTTTAGAATGCCACCATGTAAGCGGTGATTATGATTATATTTTAAAAGTATTGGTAAAAGATATGGAAGCATACAGGGAATTTTTGGTTACCAAACTTACAACACTGCAACACATTGGAAGTACACAAAGCATGTTTATGATTAGCGAAGTGAAAAGTTCTACAGTTATTTTCTAAGATACTAAGGTTCAAAGTTTTTTTGTTTCAAATTGCATCACTTTGCTTAGCAAAAAATCTAAATAACAATTTGCGAATCTTGCGTACCCTTTGCGTTAAATTCACAGGCCAAATTCACAATTAAAAACTAAAAAACCTTAAATTTGATTTAAAATGCAACGATGATAGAAACGAAAGAATTAAGACGAAAACTCATAAAGGATTTTGGAAAATTCATTGAAGACGATTCTAATTTAGAAATTTTAGAAAGTGTTTTTGATGCCATTAATCACGATGAAAAAAAATCAATTTTCTCTGATTCTCACTACGATTTAGTTTCAGAGGAAAGAGAAAAATATCTTTCCGGAGAAAATAAAACAAGTTCCTGGGAAGAAGTCGAAAAACGTCTGAATGCTAAATATGGCTTTTAAAATCATTATTTTACCATTAGCAGAAAAAGAAATTGGCGAATCTATTGAGTTTTATGAAAGCAGAAGTAAAGGTTTGTGAAAGCAATTTCTAACGTATTTAAAATCTTATATAACAGTCTTAAAAGTAAATCCAGAATTATTTGAAATTAGAAAAGAGCCATTTTACCGTGTAATGACTTTGGTGAAATTTCCATTTGTTATTATTTCTTTAATTATTCAAAATGAAGTAATTATTCATTCTGTTTTTCATACTTCAAAAAATCCTCTCAGAAAGCCTTGAGTTTTCTTTCCAACATTCAAAAATCAGCGAATTTCTTTTGTTTAATTTTTAGATTTTGTAAACCCGATTTATCAGTTTCAGGAAAATTCAATTTCATTACTCAAAAATCAAAAAAGAATCACTTTGTTTTTAATAATTAAAGAAATCATAACAAAAAACCTTAAACTTTAAACTTTAAACAAAACTTTATTCCTTAATTTTGTATCGCTAAAAATAAAATAAATAAACTATGAGTTCATTTGACGTAGTCATTATAGGTTCAGGTCCTGGCGGATATGTATCAGCAATTCGTTGCGCACAATTAGGTTTCAAAACTGCAATTGTAGAAAAGTATAACTCTCTTGGCGGAACTTGCCTTAACGTAGGTTGTATTCCTTCAAAAGCATTATTATCTTCTTCTCATCATTATGCAGAAATTGCTCATTTCGCAGATCACGGAATTGAAGTTTCGGGTGATGTAAAAGTAAATTTAGAGAAAATGATTGCCCGTAAACAAGGAGTTGTAGATCAAACCGTAGGCGGAATCAACTACTTAATGGACAAAAATAAAATCACTGTTTTCAATGGTTTAGGTTCTTTCGTAGACGCAAATCACATCGCAGTTGCTAAAGAAGACGGAACTTCTGAAACGATTGAAGCAAAATATACGGTGATTGCTACAGGTTCAAAACCATCTTCTTTGCCTTTCATCAAAATTGATAAAGAAAGAATCATCACTTCTACTGAAGCTTTGGCTTTAAAAGAAGTTCCAAAACACTTGGTAATTATTGGTGGTGGCGTAATCGGAATCGAGCTTGGACAAGTTTATCTTCGTTTAGGAGCTCAGGTTTCTGTAGTAGAATTCATGGACAGAATTATTCCTGGAATGGATGGTGCTTTGTCTAAAGAATTGACTAAAGTATTGAAAAAACAAGGAATGAAATTCTACGTTTCCCACAAAGTAAAATCGGTTGAAAGAAACGGTGATGCTGTTGTTGTTCAGGCTGAAAATGCAAAAGGAGAAACAATCACTTTGGAAGGAGATTATTCATTAGTTTCTGTTGGTCGTCGTCCGTACACAGATGGATTAAACGCTGACAAAGCCGGAGTAAAAATTTCAGACAGAGGACAAGTGGAAGTAAACGATCATTTACAAACGAATGTTTCTAATATTTATGCAATTGGTGATGTTGTTCGTGGAGCAATGTTAGCGCACAAAGCCGAGGAAGAAGGAACTATGGTTGCTGAAATCTTAGCAGGTCAAAAACCACATATTGATTATAACTTGATTCCTGGTGTTGTGTACACTTGGCCGGAAGTTGCCGCTGTTGGACAAACTGAAGAGCAGCTAAAAGCTTCAGGAACAGAATATAAAGTGGGAAGTTTTCCTTTCAAAGCATTAGGTCGTGCAAGAGCAAGTGGAGATTTAGACGGATTCGTAAAAATCATCGCTGATGCTAAAACAGATGAGGTTTTAGGAGTTCACATGATTGGAGCACGTACAGCTGATTTAATTGCTGAAGCGGTTACAGCAATGGAATTCAAAGCTTCTGCTGAGGATATTTCAAGAATTAGCCATGCGCATCCAACTTTTGCGGAAGCAATAAAAGAAGCGGCATTGGCTGCTACTGATAACAGAGCATTACACGTATAATTAATTTACGTAGTCATATTGGAACCGTCAGAATTAATTTCTGGCGGTTTTTTATTACATGATATTTATACTTTAAAAAATATAAAAGTCAAAAATAATTTTGTAAATTATATGTCCTGTTTTGATGTTATCTTTACTTATGTAAAAAGTAACATTATGAAAAACAGATATATAACTCCTGCTTTAATTGGAGTAGGAATTGCTTTTTTACTTTATTCCTGCGGTTCAACAATTCCGGAAAAAGCAACAGCAGTCAATAATTTTGAAAAAGACAGATATTTAGGCAAATGGTACGAGATTGCCAGATTAGATTTCAAATATGAAAAAGGTCTCAATAACGTAACAGCTGAATATTCTTTAAATGACAATGGAACTATAAAAGTTGATAATAAGGGCTATAATGTCAAAAAAGACAAGTGGGAACAAAGCATCGGGAAAGCCAAGTTTGTCAAAAAAGACGATGTTGGTATGCTGAAAGTCTCATTTTTTGGTCCTTTTTATTCTGGATACAATGTAATTGCCGTTGATAAGGATTACAAATATGCTTTGATAGCGGGAGAAAGTTTAAAATATCTTTGGATACTTTCAAGAGAAACAACAATTCCGGAAAGTATAAAATCCGATTACCTTCAGAAGGCTAAGGCCATTGGCTATAATACCTCGGATCTTGTCTGGGTAAAACATGACAAGTCAAATTAAATAATAAAAAACCCGATAGTGATTTGCTATCGGGTTTTGTTTTTGGAGTAGGATAAATTAAGCTTTAAAAAGACTTCTGTAATTATCCCAATATCTGTAAATTAAAAATAAGTTGGCCAGAAATAATAAGCCGGCAATTGGCAAGCCTTCAGGAGCCAGAAAATAATTGATAAACAAAATGTTTACGGTTATTGGTAAAATCAGAATATTTGCCAATGTTACATAACGCCCGCTTACAAATGCAATACCACACAAAAATTCTATTGTTTTTGCTAAGGGCAGTAAATAAGTAGAGGCAACCAGACCCATGTTAAAAGCCTTAAAGTTACCTGTGGTTTCCGGTTCCGGTGCCAATTTAAAGAAAAAACTAATCGATGCAAAAAGTAGTAAAAGACCAATCAGAACTCTGACAATAATGGTAGCAATTTTCATAATATTAGATTTAAGGGTTAGAAAAAATATAATTTATTTGCTGGTAATATCACAAGTATGGTTTCTACTGAAAAATCAAATGCTGCTTTTTGAATTGATTTGTTGAGAATTTTGCATTCAACCCAATAGTATTTTGGGATTAATTGAATGCTTTATCAAATGTAATGATTTTTTCTTTACGTAATCACTTCTGTATTAGTACTTTTCCTATTTTTGGCTGTATTTTTTATAAAGATAATATCCGCCCCATCCAATCAAAATAAAAGGCCAAAGCTGTAAAAGAAAAACAAAAATTCCTTCTAAAATATACCAGCCACTTTTTAAGGAATCAACAATCTGAATCCCTAAATTCGGTTTGTATGAGTTGTTGTTTTTCTCGCTGGCTGTTACTTCCTGTTTAATGGTTTCTTTTTGATAAAGTTGTAATGTTATGGTGCTGAAATTGATTTGATCCTGCATCGATAATTGTTCTATTTTATGATTATCATGTGCTTCTTTCTGGTTTGCCAAAGTATTTTCGGCTTCCATAATATCATTTATTTTTTTGCCTTTCTCATCAATTGCTTTTTCAACTCTTTTTTCAGTATTGGCACTTCTCTTTTGAGAAAGCTGATTCGATAATAATTTTAAGGAAACATCATCCGCTTTGATTATCCTGAAATCCATAAAATCAATTTGTTTAGCAATGCTTTTAATTACCGTATCCAATTGAGTATTAGGTACACGAATCGTAATATTGTTTTCTACTGTGAACTTCGTAGTTTCAAGTGTGCTATCCTGGCTGATCTTGGTTTTCATCTGGTCATGGATAGTGCTTTGTAGATTGGTGTAAGTGACAAAGCCTCCAAATTTCTGAACCGCGTTTTCAATTGCATAAGTTGACCTGACGACATTTTTAACCTTGAATTTAATATCCGCAGTTCGAATAAATTTCTGCTTGCTGTCTTTTTTCTCGACTGCCGCCGATGAAGATACTGCAGTACTGTCAGCAGTATTTTGATAATCTGCTGTTTGCTCGCCCGAGACGTCAGCTTTTTTACAGGAAAATAGTAATGCGATGATTACCATGGTAGTCAAACCTAATTTTGCAATTGTTTTCATAAAGTTTTTAAAAATTGATTAATGAATAAAATATTTACACCCTGTAAATACAATTTTGTTTGTTGAAAATGCGAGAGTAATTTTTTAATCAAATAGGCAGGAAAAGTTTTAATAATTAGTGCTAATTCGATATACTAAAAAGTGTGCCAATATTTTTTTAAGATTACTTTATTGAAGGATTTTTTTTGTCGTAATTTTGAGATCTAAAATCTATCCATTTTTGAGAGTTTCAATTCACAAGCATATTCCAAATCCAGAACAATTCAAACAACAACTTTTAAGTTGGTCACAGCAATTTCGCGAGGTTGTTTTTTTGGACAGCAATTCTTATCCGCAACAATATTCCAGTTTTGATTGTTTGATGGCGGTTGATGCTTTTACGTCTTTAAAAACGGATTATCATAATGCTTTTGAAGATTTGAAACAATATCAGCAAACAACTAAAGACTGGCTTTTTGGTTACTTGTCTTATGATTTGAAAAATGATACAGAACCTTTAAAATCGGCTAATTTTGATGGATTGAGTTTTCCTGATTTGTTTTTCTTTCAGCCCAAAAAGATTTTTTTACTAAAAGAAAATCAGCTGGAAATTCAGTATTTATTGCTTTGTGATAATGAGGTTGAAGAAGATTTTGAAGAAATTACAGAAAATAAATCGGACACTTTTGAGAGTTTGAGCGAAATCAAAATACAGCAGCGTGTTTCAAAAGAATTGTACATTGAAAAAGTAACGAAAATGCTGGAACACATTCACGCAGGTGATATGTATGAAGCCAATTTTTGTATGGAGTTTTTTGCTGAAAACGCTATTATAAATCCGTTGGAGAAGTTTCAAAAACTGAACGAAATTTCAAAGGCTCCATTTTCAGTTTTCTTTAAAAACAACAAACATTTTTTGCTTTGTGCTTCACCGGAACGTTACTTGAAAAAAGTGGGAGATACCATTATTTCTCAGCCTATCAAAGGAACTTCCAAACGATTTCCAGATTATGAAGAAGATGAAAAATCGAAGCAATTTCTGGAATCAGATCCAAAAGAACGAGCTGAAAATATCATGATAACCGATTTGGTTCGGAATGATTTATCACATACAGCACAAAAAGGATCTGTAGAAGTTGTGGAACTCTGCAAAATTTATTCTTTTTTGCAGGTACATCAAATGGTTTCAACGATTACTTCAAAACTAGATTCTCAATATTCACCTGTTGATGTTTTAAAAACAACTTTTCCAATGGGAAGTATGACTGGAGCTCCAAAGATTTCGGTTATGAAAATCATCGAGAATCTGGAAGAAACCAAAAGAGGACTTTACAGCGGTGCAGTTGGGTATTTTACGTCCGAAGGCGATTTTGACTTTAATGTTGTGATCAGAAGTATTTTATATAATCAGGAAAATCAGTATATTTCGTTTTCTGTAGGAAGCGCTATTACTGCGCAATCAGTTCCGGAAAAAGAATATGAGGAGTGTTTGTTAAAGTCAAAAGCGATGTCTGAAGTTTTAAAGTCTTCCAATAGTATTTGAAAAAATAATTTTAAAAGTGTTTTTATATGAAGTTGATCTTAAGAACTTATAATTTAAAATTAAAGCACACTTTTAGAATTTCGAGAAAAACAATCGATTTTCAGCCATCATTAATTGTAGAATTACAAGAAGAGGGATTTTCCGGCTTCGGAGAAGCGACTTCAAATCCGTATTATAATATTTCTATAGAAATTCTTCAAAACGATATTGAAAATCTCCGAGCTCTTGTCGAAACAACTTCCAATGAAACTCCGGAAGAATTTTGGCTTAAAATTAGTCCGTTTTTTCAAAATAACCCTTTTGCTTTATGTGCGTTAGATAATGCTTATCATGATTTGTATGCACGAAAAAAAGGAAAAAAGTTATATGAATTATGGAATTATGAGGTTGCAGATAATCCATTAACCAATTACACAATCGGAATTGACAGCATTGAAAATATGGTTGTAAAGATGACGGAATTTCCATGGCCTATTTATAAAATAAAACTCGGAACTCCCGAAGATATTGCGATTGTAACCGAATTACGAAAGCATAGCGATTCGGTTTTCAGGGTCGATGCCAATTGCGCCTGGACGGTTGAGGAAACGTTATCAAACGCCGAAATTCTAAAAAAATTAGGGGTGGAATTTATTGAACAGCCTTTGAAAGCAAATGATTGGGAAGGGCAGAGAGAAGTGTTTAAAAACTCAGTTTTGCCTGTTATGGCAGATGAAAGCTGTATTGCCGAAGAAGATGTCGCTAAATGTTATAATCATTTTCATGGAGTCAATATAAAATTGATGAAATGCGGCGGAATAACGCCAGGCAGAAGAATGATTGCCGAAGCGAAAAAACTGGGTTTAAAAACGATGGTAGGCTGTATGACCGAATCAACTGTTGGGATTTCAGCGATTGCGCATTTGTTACCGGAGTTGGATTATGTAGATATGGATGGTTCTTTGCTATTGGCGGAAGATATTGCCAGCGGTGTTGCTATAAAAAATGGCAAAACCTTTTATCCCGACAGAACAGGAACCGGAGTAATTTTGTATTAATATTTCCTTTTAAAATAATGTACCTTTGTAAAAAATTAAACGATGACAAATAACGATATCTTAAAAAAACTTCGCGTGGCTTTAATGCTCCGTGATGACCAAATAGTTGAAATTTTAGAGTTAGTAGATTTCAGGATTTCAAAGTCAGAATTGGGTGCTTTTTTCAGAGCAGAAGATCATGAAAATTATATGGAATGCGGTGATCAGGTTTTACGTAATTTCCTTAATGGATTAGTAATTCATTTAAGAGGAACCAAAGAGAATCCTAAGAATCCTAATGATGTTTTAGCGAAACACAAAGCAGAGATTCCAAAGAAAGAAAGCACGAAAGAAAGACCTGAATTTAAAGCAAGTGCTAAAGATGCTGAAAAAGGAAGAGGTGATCAAAAGCCTTCTAAAACCGGACCGGCAGCTAAAAAACCTTTCAAGAAAAACAATGCCAAAACAGCGCCTAAAGTGCAGGTGGTAGAAAAGGTTGTTTACAAAAACGGAAAGAATAAAAAATAGTGGAACTACGTTAATGAATAAAAATCCATCAAATAAATTGATGGATTTTTTTATATCTTATTCTGATCGATCCGTTCAAAAAACGCATCTTTGAAAGTCGCTCCAATTGGCAACTCCTTCGCATTGATAAAAACAGAGAAACTATCTGTAGATTCAATATGTTTCAAAGCAATTACATATGATTTGTGGGTTTGGATGAAATCTTTTTCCGGTAAGGATTCGATTACGTTTTTTAAAGAAGAATGTGTAATAATTTGTTGTTTTTGAGTGTGAATGCAAACATAATTCTGAAGACTTTCAACATACAAAATTTCTTCTAAAAACAATTTTTGGAATTTATTTTTACCATCAGTTTTTACAAAGATAAAATCAGACGAATTATTAGTTGTTTCTGATTCTGTTTTTGGTTCTTCAATCAATTTTGAAACTGCCTGATAAAAACGCTCAAAAGCAATTGGTTTCAATAAATAATCGGTAGCATTCAGTTCAAAACCTTCTAGAGCAAAATCAGGATATGCGGTTGTAAAAATGACTTTTATATCTTTAGAAATAATTCTGGAGATCTGCAAACCTGTTAATTGCGGCATTTGGATATCCAAAAAAATAACATCTACTTTATTTGAATTTAAAAATTCCAAAGCTTTTAAGGAATCATTAAAAATCCCAACTTCTTCAAGGAAAGAAACTTTCTCAACATAGTTTTTTAAGATACGTGTTGCTGGCGGTTCATCATCCACAATGATACATTTAAGCTTCATAATTATTTATTTATAGGAATTTTCAAATACGTTTTAAAGGTATTGTTTTCTGACGTTTTCTCCAGTATAAATTGATCTTTGTATACATATTCCAGACGTTTGGTAAGATTCTCAAAACCAATTCCGGTTGAAGAATAATTTTCGCCTCCAACATTATAATTAAAGGTAGAAATTGTTAAGAAATCGTCTTTTATTTTGATTGAAATAACTGCTTTTTTATCACGATTATTCAGCTTGCCATGTTTAAAAACATTTTCAACGAAATGTATTAAAGCAGCCGGAATAATTTTTTCGGTCGTGTAATTTCCTTCAATCTCAAAATCTAAATAGAGCTGATCTTCAAATCTTTTCTTCTGCAAATGAATATAATTTTCTAAAAACTGAATTTCTTTAGAGAGTAAAACTTCTTCTTTATCTGTTTCTGTAATGACGTAACGAAGCAAATCCGACAAGACTAAAATATCAGAAGCCATTTCATCTTCTTTTAAAATCAGCTGGCTATAAAATGAATTCAGAGTGTTAAACAAAAAATGTGGACTTACCTGAGATTTCAGCATTTGTAATTCGGCTTTTTTATTCTCTAAAATCAATTGTTGATTTAGTTTGTATGTATTCTGAAATTGCCAAAATAAATAGCTTAAAGCACTTAAAATAATAGCTGGTAAACCAAAGAAGAAATTATCACGGATATAATACGTTACTTCTCTTGTTTTTTCGGCATAATTATGAATTCCTGTAAGTTCAAAAACGATAACTTCCTGTAAAAAATAACGAACTCCCGAAAAAATCAATAATGAAACAGGAATACTCAATAAGTAAAATACTATTTTCTTCTTATTAAAAAACCAATCACAAAAAGTATAGAAATTAAGAATATAAACGATGAAAATCGACAGAATAAAAGTCACATTAAATGAAAAATACAGAGTGCTGAAAACGAAATCTATTTCGCGATTATTTACTCCAATGTCCCAAAGATAGAAAGTGATAAATAGTCCCAGGAAAAGTATAATATGATAATAGAAAGGAATTTTTAGCTTCATAATGATTTTATTATTCCTTCAAAAATACAACTATGACTTTACATGAATACGATATTTATATAAAACCATTATTTTTCGGGATGAACTGCCAAAAACAATACACGAAAATTTTCAGAAGCAAATTTCCAACGTTAGTGATTTGGAATTTGGTGTTCATCAAAAACTAAAAATTCACCCGAAAAGCTAGTATACATTTGTGATGAATTTAAAACAAATCATCATGAAAAAAATCGCTTTATTATTAGTTTTGACAATTGTATTCAACGCTGTTTCTGCTCAATCAAAAAAGAAGCAAATATTATTACTTGGAACTTTCCATTTTGAGAATCCGGGACTTGATGTTGCCAAAGTAAATACCTTTAATGTAATGTCAGACAAGAGCCAGAAAGAATTGGAAAACATAACCAATAAGATTAAAAAGTTTGGTCCGGATAAAATTTTCGTTGAATGGAATTATCAAAAACAAGACAATCTGGATAAATTCTACAATAAAAACAAGGATAGTTTACTGCACAAAGATACAGATGAGATAGTTCAATTAGCCTTAAGATCGGCTAAGAAACTGGGGCATAAAAAACTCTATGGAATTGATTACAACAATGCCGATTTTCCGTATGACAGTTTGGTAAAAGGAATGAAAGAAGCCAATCAATTGGATTTAATCAGGAAGAATGAAGAAACAATGAAGTATTATCAAACAGACCACAATAAAAAGATTACTAAGTATTCTTTGACTGAATTGCTTTTGGATATAAATACAAAAGCATCAATTGAAGGCAATATTGGCTGGTATCTTCAAACCGCTATTAAAGGTGGGAAGAAAGATAATTTTGTTGGAGCCTTTTTAGTTTCTGAATGGTACCGAAGAAACCTTTATATGTATGCTTTAATTCAAAAACTTACTGAAAGTCAGGATGACAAAATAATGGTTTTATTAGGAGCAGGACATACGGCAATGATTAGGGAATTTGTGGAACATAATCCTGAATTTGAAATTGTGGAACTGGCGACTGTTTTGAAATAATAACGAAGCAGCTTCAAACAAAAAATCCTAAGCTAAGCTTAGGATTTTTTTATATAACTAATTTTTATTTGATTAAGATAAAGCAGCTTTAACCTGATCAGCAGCTTCCTGAAACTGAACAGCTGATAAAATTGGCATACCAGAGTTGTCAATTAATTCTTTTGCAATTTCAGCATTTGTTCCTTGCAAACGAACGATGATTGGCACATTGATAGCGTCTCCCATGTTTTTGTAAGCATCAACAACACCTTGCGCAACACGGTCACAACGAACGATCCCACCAAAGATATTGATCAAAATAGCTTTTACATTAGCATCTTTTAAGATGATACGGAAAGCAGTTTCAACACGTTTTGCATCAGCAGTTCCACCAACGTCAAGGAAGTTAGCAGGCTCAAAACCAGCGTATTTAATTAAATCCATAGTTGCCATTGCAAGACCTGCTCCGTTTACCATACATCCTACAGTACCGTCAAGATCCACATAGTTCAATCCTACTTCTTTAGCTTCAACTTCAATTGCATTCTCCTCACGGATATCACGCATTGCAGCATATTTTGGTTGTCTGTATAAAGCATTATCATCGATATTTACTTTAGCATCAACAGCCATAATTTTATCGTCAGATGTTTTCAAAACCGGGTTGATTTCAAACATAGAAGCATCAGAACCAATGTAAGCATTATATAATGCATCAATGAATTTAACCATTTCCTTGAAAGCATTTCCTGAAAGGCCTAAGTTAAAAGCGATTCTTCTTGCCTGGAAACCTTGTAATCCAACATTAGGATCCACTTCTTCAGTAAAGATTAAGTGTGGAGTATGCTCAGCAACTTCTTCAATATCCATTCCACCTTCAGTAGAATACATAATCATATTGCGTCCTGTAGCTCTATTCAATAAAACAGAAACATAAAATTCAGAAGTTTCACTTTCACCAGGATAGTAAACATCTTCTGCTACTAAAATAGTGCTCACTTTTTTACCTTCAGCAGAAGTTTGAGGTGTAATCAATTGCATTCCGATAATTTGTCCGGCAATTTCTTCAACTTGCTGCAAGTTTTTGGCTAACTTAACTCCACCGCCTTTTCCACGTCCACCTGCGTGAACCTGTGCTTTTATAACATGCCATCCTGTACCGGTTTCGGCAGTTAGTTGTTTCGCAGCTTCAACAGCTTCAGCTGGACTATTAGCTACAATTCCGCGTTGAATGCGTACTCCGTAACTTGCTAAAATCTCTTTTCCTTGATATTCGTGTATGTTCATAATATAGAATTTGTCTGGTTCTGAATTTATTTCAGAATAAAAGTGCGACAAAAGTAGCAAAATTGAACTTAAAAGTAAAATCTTTTTGAATTAAAAATAAACAAGGTCCAGTTTGTTAAATAATTATATTTTAAAATGAGTAAAAGGTTAAATGAATATCATCTAATGGTTAATTACTAGTTACTACATCGTTTTAGATTTAACATAAAAGCAACACTTTTTCGTTACATAATGTCGATTTTTCTTAATATAATTTAAATGCAATTGTGATTTTGTCAATTCACAATGCGTTATATAATATTATTATCATTTAAGAACCCTTTTTCTAATATTCCTATAAAAGTGTAAGCTAAAGCATAATTTCAATACATTATGTTTAACGAAATCTTTATTTTTGTAAAAAAAAAATATCAAGAATGAAACTAAAAGAACAAGGCCTTTATTTGCCAGAATTCGAGCATGAAAACTGCGGAGCTGGTTTTATCTGCAATCTTAAAGGAGAAAAGACAAACCAAATTATTCATGACGCTCTTGAAATTCTGGTTAAGCTGGAACACAGGGGTGGTGTGAGTGCTGATGGTAAAACAGGAGATGGAGCTGGACTTTTAATTGATATTCCTCATGATTATTTCAAGAGGATATGTGATTTTGATTTGCCTGCTGCACGTGAGTATGCTGTTGGAATGGTATTTATGCCAAAGATTAGTAATCAATATGATTTTTGTAAAGATATTTTTGAAAAAGAAGTCAAAGCACAAGGTCTTTCTGTTTTAGGATGGAGAGAAGTACCGGTTGATTCTTCTCAATTGGGTGAAATTGCATCGGCTTCAGAACCAAGTATCCAGCAAATATTTATTGGGAAAAAAGAAGCAATTGATGATGCTGTTTTTAAAGCTAAATTATACGCAGCACGTAAGATTACAGAGCATATAATCAGAAATTCTAAAATTTCTCAAAGCTCCTATTTTTATCTTCCAAGTTTATCTACAACGACTATAATATATAAAGGTATTATTATGCCTGAAGATATTGGTCCGTATTATACCGATTTACAACAAACGGATTTGGTGACTCGTTTAGCACTTGTACACCAACGTTTCTCTACTAATACAATGCCAACGTGGGAATTGGCTCAGCCATTCAGATACATGTGTCAGAATGGAGAAATCAATACTTTGCGTGGTAACGTGAGTAGAATGCGTGTTCGTGAAGAAATTATGAAAAGTGAGGTTTTCGGACCACAAATCGATAAATTATTCCCAATTATTTTACCTGGAAAGTCAGATTCTGCTTCTATGGATATGGTGGTGGAATTGTTAACGCATACCGGAAGATCATTGCCTGAAGTAATGATGATGATGATTCCTGAAGCGTGGGAAAAACACAAAACAATGTCTCCTGAAAGAAAAGCATTCTACGAATACAATGCTTGTATCATGGAACCTTGGGATGGTCCTGCTTCAGTACCTTTCTCTGATGGAGATTATGTTGGAGCTTTATTAGATCGTAACGGATTAAGACCTTCAAGATATACCGTTACCAAAAGCGGTAAATTAATCATGGCTTCAGAAATTGGAGTTGTGGATGTACCTGCTGAGGATGTGGAAAGTCATGGTAGATTAGAGCCGGGAAAAATGTTCCTTGTGGACATGAACAAAGGCCGTATCATTAATGATGAGGAAATCAAAAGTAAAATTGTATCTGAAAGACCTTATCAGGAATGGTTGAACCAATACAGATTACACTTAAGAGATGTTCCTGAAACATCAGATGTTTGTCCTGTTGAAACTGTCGATCTGCCTACAAGAGAACGTCTTTTTAATTATACGTTAGAAGATATTCAGGATATGATTACGCCAATGGCCCAAACTGGTAAAGAAGCCTTGGGATCAATGGGTATCGATACGCCTCTTGCAGTATTATCAGACAGACCACAGTTGATTCCTAATTACTTCAAACAATTATTCGCACAGGTTACCAATCCGCCTTTGGATGGAATCCGTGAGGAAATTGTAACTGACATTGCTTTGAATTTAGGTCAGGATCGTAATATTTTTGATATTTCAAGCAAACAATGCCGTAAATTAAGAATTCAGAATCCGGTTATTTCTAACGGAGATTTAGAAAAAATCAGAACAATTTCTATAGATAATTTCAAAGCAGAAACTTTTAAAATTTTATATCCTAAAGCTGAGGGTATGAATGGTTTGGAAAATGCTTTAGATGCTATTATTGTTCAAATCACAAAAGCGGTTGAACAAGGTACAAATATCATTATCCTTTCTGACAGAGGGGTAAATAAAGAATTTGCACCAATTCCTGCTTTATTGGCATGTTCCTATGTGAATCATCAAATGAACCGTTTACGCAAGCGTTCTTATTTTGATATTATCATGGAATCTGCAGAGCCGCGTGAACCACATCATTTTGCTACTTTATTTGGATATGGCGCAAGTGCGATCAATCCTTATATGGTAAATGAAATTATTCGTGTTCAGGTTCAGGAAGGATTTATTACCGGAATTGCAGAACAAAAAGCAGTTGATAATTTCAACAAAGCGATTGGTTCGGGAATTTTGAAAATCATGAATAAAATCGGAATCTCAACATTACACTCCTACAGAGGTTCTCAAATTTTTGAGATTGTTGGATTCAATTCTAAATTCGTTGAAAAATACTTCCCATACACAGCCTCAAGAATTGAAGGTATCGGATTGTATGAAATTGAAAAAGAAATTACAGAAAGATATAAATACGCTTACCCTGATAAACTAATCGCAAACCGATTAGGATTAAATATTGGAGGAGAATACAGATGGAGACGTAATGGAGAAAGACACTTGTTTAATCCTACTACGATTGCCAAATTACAACAGGCTGTTCGATTAAGCGATCAGGATAGTTATGATGTGTATGCCAATACAATTAACGACCAGGCTAAGAGTTTAATGACGATTCGTGGATTATTCGAATTTGATAACTTAGATCCGATTCCATTGGATGAAGTAGAACCTTGGACAGAAATTGTAAAACGTTTCAAAACGGGAGCAATGTCTTACGGATCGATTTCAAGAGAAGCACACGAAAATTTAGCGATTGCCATGAACCGTATTGGAGGAAAATCCAATTCAGGTGAAGGTGGGGAAGACAGAAAACGTTTTCAACCGGATGTAAACGGTGACAGTCGTAACTCGGCTATCAAACAAGTTGCTTCGGGACGTTTTGGAGTTACTTCTCACTACTTATCAAGCGCAAAAGAAATTCAGATTAAAATGGCTCAGGGAGCTAAGCCTGGAGAAGGTGGTCAGTTACCCGGAGAAAAAGTATTGCCATGGATTGCAGAAGCACGTAATTCAACTCCTTTCGTAGGATTGATTTCGCCTCCGCCTCACCACGATATTTATTCTATTGAAGATTTGGCACAATTAATCTTTGACTTGAAAAATGCCAACAGAGAAGCCCGTATCAATGTGAAATTGGTTTCTGAAGTAGGTGTTGGAACAATCGCTGCCGGTGTTGCTAAAGCAAAAGCAGATGTTGTTTTAATTGCAGGTTATGACGGTGGAACAGGAGCTTCTCCTTTAACATCATTAAAACACGCAGGTCTTCCTTGGGAACTTGGATTGGCAGAAGCACAGCAGACTTTGGTGTTAAATAACTTAAGAAGCAGAATCGTTGTAGAATGTGACGGTCAGTTAAAAACAGGTCGTGACGTAGCTATCGCTGCTTTATTAGGAGCTGAGGAATTTGGTTTTGCAACTGCACCTCTTGTAGCTTCTGGTTGTATCATGATGCGTAAATGTCACCTGAATACGTGTCCGGTTGGAATTGCAACTCAGGATAAAGAATTGCGTAAAAATTTCAAAGGAACACCAGAACACGTTATTAATTTCTTCTATTATGTTGCAGAAGAATTAAGAGGTATCATGGCGCAGTTAGGATTCAGAACTTTAGGAGATATGGTGGGTCAAACCCATAAAATCAATTCTAATAAAGCGATTGATCATTACAAAGCAAAAGGATTAGACTTGTCTTCTATTTTATACAGACCGGCTGCGTACAAAACAATGCCAGTTCGTAATACTGAAAAACAGGATCATGGTTTAGAAGGTGTATTGGATTTCCAAATCCTGAAAGATTCTCATCGTGCTTTGTACAGAAAAGAAAAAATGACTTTGGAATATCCAATCAATAACATCAACCGTTCTGTTGGAGCTATTGTTAGTAATGAGATTTCTAAAATATACGGTCACCTTGGATTACCTGAGGATACGTTAAATATTAATTTTACTGGTTCTGCAGGTCAGAGTTTAGGAGCTTTTAGTGCTCATGGACTAACATTTACTGTAGAAGGAAATACCAATGATTATTTAGGTAAAGGTTTATCCGGAGCCAAATTAATCATTAAAAAACCTGCAAAAGCAACTTTTGTAGCTGAGAATAATATCATTGTTGGAAACGTTTGTTTATTTGGTGCAATCGAGGGAGAGGCTTATATCAATGGTATAGCCGGAGAGCGATTTGCAGTACGTAATTCTGGAGCGATTGCTGTAGTGGAAGGTGTTGGAGATCACGGTTGTGAGTACATGACCGGAGGTAAAGTAGTAGTACTGGGTAGTACCGGTCGTAACTTTGCTGCAGGTATGAGTGGTGGTATCGCTTATATCTATGATCCTGAACACAAATTTAAAAACGGATTGTGTAATACGGAAACAATCGAATTTGAAACAGTGGAAGGCGATGATGCTGACGACTTGAAAAATTTGATCCAAAGACACGTTCTGTACACGAACAGTACAAGAGGAACAGAATTATTAAAAGATTGGGATTCCAGCTTGGACAATTTCGTCAAAGTGATGCCAACAGAGTACAAAAAAGCGTTAAAACGTCTGGAAACAGAAGAACAAATGGTAGAAGAATTAACAGCATAATACAATGGGAAAAGTAACAGGTTTTAAAGAATTCGAAAGACAAGACGAATCATATCTAGCGGTTAAAGACCGTGTAGGAAATTATAATGAATTTACGATTCCTTTGAGTGAAGCTGAAATTACTACTCAAGGTTCTCGTTGCATGGATTGTGGTATCCCTTTTTGTCACAGTGGCTGTCCTCTTGGGAATTTAATTCCCGATTTCAATCACATGGTATACCAGGAAGAATGGCAAAAAGCCTCATGGATTTTGCATTCAACCAACAACTTTCCTGAATTCACAGGACGTTTATGTCCGGCGCCATGCGAAAAAGCATGTGTATTAGGACTTATTGAAGAGCCAATCGCTATTGAAAATATAGAAAAAAATATCGTTGAGCGTGCTTTCGCAGAAGGATGGATCAAACCACAGCCGCCAAAAGTAAGAACTGGTAAAACAGTTGCGGTGGTAGGATCAGGTCCTGCAGGTTTGGCAGCAGCTCAGCAATTAAACAGAGCAGGTCATACTGTTACTGTTTTTGAAAGAGACAATGCAATTGGAGGTTTATTACGTTACGGAATTCCAAATTTCAAATTAGAAAAAGGAATTATCGACAGACGTGTAGCTATTTTAGAGGCTGAAGGAATCACTTTTAAAGTAAATACAAACGTTGGTGTAAACTATTCAATTGAAGATTTAAAAGCATTCGATTCTATTGTACTTTGCGGAGGTGCTACAGAAAGAAGAGGTTTGCCTACTCCAGGAGCTGATGCTGATGGTGTAGTTCAGGCAATGGATTTCTTAACACAGCAGACTAAAGTAGTTTTTGGAGAGAAAATCGAAAATCAGGTATTGGCAACCGGAAAAGATGTTATCGTAATTGGTGGTGGAGATACAGGTTCTGACTGTGTTGGAACTTCAAACCGTCAAGGTGCAAAATCGGTGACGAACTTTGAAATCATGCCAAAACCACCAGTTGGCAGAAGTGCATCAACTCCTTGGCCTTACTGGCCACTGCAGTTAAAAACATCTACTTCTCACAAAGAAGGTTGTGAAAGAGACTGGTTAATCAATACAAAAGAATTTATCAAGGATGCAAATGGTAAATTAATAGCTTTGAAAACCGTAAAAGTAGAGTGGAAAATGGTTCCGGGACAGCGTCCTGAATTAATCGAAGTGGAAGGTTCTGAAAAAGTTTGGCCTTGCGATTTAGCTTTATTGTCACTTGGATTTACAGGTCCTGAAAAAACATTAAGCAGTCAGTTAGGATTGGAAATTGATTTCAGAAGCAACTATAAAGCGAATAATTACCAAACCAATGTTCCAAACGTGTTTACAGCCGGAGATATGAGAAGAGGACAATCTTTGATTGTTTGGGCTATTTCTGAAGGTAGAGAAGCTGCTCGTCAGGTAGATATCTATTTAATGGGTAAATCAGATTTGCCTACTAAAGAGGGTGGAGACTTACCTGGAGTTTAATAATAATATTTATAAAGTTTTAAACGGCTGTCATTATTGATAGCCGTTTTGCTTTTTTTATAAGTAATGTTTAATAATTTTTCTAAATGTTTGAAATCTAAATAAAACTCACATAAAGTTTAAAAAACAAACAATTTGTTATAATTTGTTATTTTTCTACAATTAATTTTTTTACTCTCAAAAGAGTAATAAATTTGCTCAAAATAAGTTTAACAATGCAAGCAAAAGATTTACTGCAGTTAGCAGACCAATTTGGAAGTCCATTATATGTTTATGATGCCGAAAAAATCCAATCACAGTACAACAGGTTAACGAAAGCTTTCTCTAAGGTAGAAAACTTGCGAATTAACTATGCCATGAAGGCTTTGTCTAATGTTGCGATTCTTCAGTTATTAAAGAACATGGGGTCTGGCTTAGATACTGTATCAATTCAGGAGGTTCAATTAGGGCTTCATGCTGGCTATGAACCTGACAGAATCTTCTTTACGCCAAACGGTGTTTCCCTTGAAGAGATCGAGCAAGTTGCCGAAATGGGGGTTCAGATCAATATTGACAACCTTTCCATATTAGAGCAATTCGGAACAAAATATCCAACCGTACCTGTATGTATTCGTATCAATCCTCACGTAATGGCGGGTGGAAACGAAAATATTTCGGTAGGACATATCGATAGTAAATTCGGAATTTCTGTACATCAGTTGCCTCATTTAGTGCGTATTGTCGAAAATACAAACATGAATATCGTAGGTATCCACATGCACACAGGATCTGATATTTTAGATATTGAAGTATTTTTATATGCAGCTGAAATATTATTCGACGCCGCTAAAAAATTCAAAAACCTGGAATTCTTAGATTTCGGAAGCGGATTCAAAGTACCGTACAAAAAAGACGATATCGAAACTGATATCGAGGAATTGGGTAAAAAATTATCAAAAAGATTCAATTCTTTCTGTGCCGAATATGGTAAAGATTTAACCCTGATTTTCGAACCGGGTAAATTTTTAGTGAGTGAAGCAGGTTTCTTTTTAGCGAAAGTAAACGTAGTAAAACAAACGACTTCAACAGTTTTTGCCGGAATCGATAGTGGATTCAACCATTTGATTCGTCCAATGTTCTACGGTTCACAGCACCATATCGAAAACATCTCGAACCCAAAAGGAAAAGAGCGTTTTTACTCCGTAGTAGGATACATTTGCGAAACCGATACGTTTGCCAGCAACAGAAGAATCCCTGAAATTGCAGAAGGCGATATCCTAGCGTTCAGAAACGCAGGAGCCTATTGCTTCTCAATGGCTTCGAACTACAATTCAAGATACAAACCGGCTGAGGTTTTATGGAAAGACGGTCAGGGAATCCTGATTCGCCAACACGAAACTTTCGAAGATTTGCTTAAAAATCAAATTCCGTTGCCAGTAGAAGCAACAGTTTAAAAATAAAAAAAAAGAGAATATCAATGCTAAGTCCCGTTTCTTATGAAGCGGGATTTTTTTGTTTTTTAGATTTTTAGATTTTTAGATTGTTGGATTTTTAGATTATTTAAAGCTTCAGCCCAATCTTGTCATCCTGACGAAGGAAGGATCTACGCAAGAAACTCCACAAATTATAGCAACCAGCAACCAGCAACCAGCAACCAGCAACCAACAACCAACAACCAACAACCAAAAACCAGCAACTTTTTTGGGCGTGTCCCTCCGGGTCGGGCTTTCGGCTATATCTTTTATTCCGCTCCGCTTCATAAAAGGATACCGCCTCTATCCCTCACGCTGTTGGTTTCATGAGAAATAAAATCATTTTAATGGTAAAAATATTATATTTGGAGGGTACCGAAACTCACCCTCGACTATTTACTTAAATTAGATGTATAAAGTAAGTTTTGTTTCATATATAAACAAGTTATGCACAAGCAAACAAAAAATCGCAAATAATAGATGAAAGAAATTGAAGAAATAAAAAAACATTTTAGAGATATAGACATATCCATAGATGAAGATTCTATTGTAATAGGACATCCTGATAACGAAGATGTTTACAAGACATTTGATTTAAATGAAGAAGACAAAACAATAGCATATGATTTTGACGAAATAAATGAATTTGTCTATAGTAAATATGTTATTGGAAGATTTTTATTTCGAGAAAATTATTTTGAAACTGTTATAGCTTTCTCTAATATAATTGATTATCAAGATGACGAATCTACAGAAATTAAACCTAATGGTAAAAATCATGAAGAAAAATGTTTTTACGAAACTGGTGCTGTTTCAGAAGAATTTGGTCATTTCTTAAATCAATCAATACATTGGGATCACTTTTCATCAGACTATTTTCACAGTTTAAAAATTTATAATATTGATGAAGTTTATAATATTAAATATACTGATGAGAGATATCTTAAGAGTACAATAGAACTTTGTTCTCAAATTTTCTTCAGACTGTCAATAAAATATGGTATAAACATAAAACTACTTAATTTACACGATGAAAGTTTTAATCCTGAAATTGAAGAAATAAATACTAAAAACATTAAGTCAACAATTATCTCTTCCGAAATTTATGACACAGATTTAGTCCACTACTATAATAGAGCAATTCATCTTCCAAAAAGTAGTTTCAAATACATTGCTTTCTTTCAAGTTTTAGAATGCATTTTTGATGAAGTATATTTAAGTGAAACAATTCAAGATACAAGAGCTATTTTGAATTCAGATACATTTGATTCGAATAATATAGATAATATACAAAGTTTGATTAAAATTATTGATCGTTATGGAAAAGAGCAAAACGATAGATCTAAAATAAAATTAATATTAGATAAATATTTCAAAATGAATCTTCACGATGATGCTTATTTATTAGCTTATTCTAATATATCAAGTATCTTAATTTCGTTAAAATACATTAAAGAAGAATCTGAAATGAAAGATTTGCAAAAAATTGGAAATATTATTTATGATATTAGGAATGAATACACACATTCAAATAGAAAATTTCCAAAGAAAAAGGAAAATATTGTTGAAATTGACAAGTTAGATGAACAAATCGAATTAATTAGACTTATTTCCAAAACAATAATACTTAATTATAAAAAACCATAAAAGCCAGCGCATAACAGCCTTTACAAGAGATTTGAGTATTAACCTAAATTTAAAGATGGTCTTGTACTTGAAAAATTTGTTGATAATGGAAAAAAACTCGCATTTTTAATCCCAACCTCATGTAGCGCCAAGACGTTAGCGGTAATGTAAATCTACAATCTTCTAAATAACAAATACACATGGAATTTAACAGCGATATCTGGAAAGTCCTACTTCCTGCAATCTTTACACTATTGGGAGTTATTATTGGTAGTATACTCTCATACCGCAATTCCTTTAAGCTTTTTAAAAATCAAAAGAAATATGATAATAGACGAATCGCCTATTCGCGTTTGCTCGCTTACAAGTTTATTTGGGCTCAATCAATAATATTTCATCTTGGAACACGATTTTCAGCAGAATATTTTTATGCAAAATTTAATTTACTTTCTGACGAAAAAGATTTGGAGCAATCTAATAAAGAATTTGATAGAGCTGCTAACTTGATGAGAGATACATCTATTTATCAAAAAGATATATTTGAAACAATTGGCTTAATTCAAACTTGTTACATGATAAATTATGAACTTGAGTTAGCTATTAATGAGTTGTTTGAAGCTGGTACAATTCAAATTCAACCATTCCCTAAAACTCTTAAAACTCTTAATGAATTAAATCAATATCATGATATAAATAGTACAAAAATTCCAATGATGGCAGAAACTAAATATGTAGTTAGAGTCGACAAGCTATTGAAACTTCTAAAGGCACAATTAGATTCTGAAAAGTAGCACTACCGTTAAGACTTTTGCAGATTATTAATTATTACAAGAACAACTAATAGATATGGATGTAAACATCAAACTGAAAAATCTTCGTGTCAAATTAAGGCAAAATTCTAAAGAAATTATGAAAGATGTTTTACAAAGACATGTACCAAACATAAGTTTAAAAGATAAATCTAAGAAAGAAATTTGTGTGTTTTGTGCCAGTGACGCAAATTTGACAAAAGAACATGTTTTACCAAAATGGGTATTCGAAAATTGTACTAAAAGGTTCTTTGTTACTGATATAAATGATAGCGAGCAAACATATAATAAAACAACAATTCCAGCATGTGCTGATTGTAATAATGATCTTCTTGGAAATGTTGAAAAATATATAATTTCGGTATTAGAAAGCATAGATTTATCAGCAACCTTTTTTAATCTTGAAGAAATTCAAAATATAATTAGATGGTTAGAAATAATAGAATATAAATTCCAAATGCTTGAGATTCGTAGGAAGTTCCTAAAATCAAAAAAACTAGAAAATAGTTCATACTTTAGAAACATTCCTATTTCAATTATGAGAGCTACTATTGATTATTCTCCTAATAAAGCAGTTTCACAAATAAGGCTGGCTCAGAAAAGAGTAACAACAAAATCAAAAATTAATAATGAAAATTCGTTAATTATTTTTAAAACGAAAAATGAAAGCTTCTATTTTTTTCATCATTTAAATGATTTTATTTTCCTTGAACTCCCAAAATATAAAGTTGCTTTATTTTATTTTTACTCTAAGGAATTTGAAAATAATGAAATAGCTAAAGATGAAGCAATGAAGATTATTACATCTGTATATGAGTCATAATTTTTTGAATCCGTGCCTGCTTACTGAAATCATACATTTCCAATCCATTTTTAAACTTTTATAAAAAAATGAAAAGAGAAAATTCAATTGATATAGTGCGATGAATTGTCATGATTATTATGGCATTAGACGGCGTTCGTGATTTGATAAATATTGAAATCCCAAAACAGAAAATAAAATGAATCGATTTGTAATAGTACTATTTTGCATAATTTTAAGTTCTTGCAAAAAAGATGTTGAACAAAATGTTTTGTATGAACAACTTTTAAATTATAGAGATGAATTAAAAATGAGTGTTAGAGCTCAAGAACAATACCTTTATAATACATCTAGGGAAAATGCATTCTATAAAAAGAGATTTGACAGCTTGAATAAAATAAATACAGAAGTAGAAAAATCATTCGAAAGATTAAGATACGGTAAAAGAAACAAACTAGTTGAACTACGAGATGGTTTTAATATTAAACATAATTTAAATGTAGAGTTTGAAAACTTAACTTATGATGAAAATATTTCTGACAGTATCTTTAATAGAATTATAGAAACTGATTTTTTAAGATTAAAAAAAGAATTTCAAAACAGAAAAATGTTTATCCATAAAGAAAATTTTTAATCCAAATAACACGGATTGGCAATCCGTCTCCGCATACTGAAATCCTATATTTCCAATCCATTTTTAAACTTGTATAAAAAATGAAAAGACAAAATTCAATTGATATAGTGCGAGGAATTGTAATGATTATCATGGCATTAGACCACGTTCGTGATTTGATGCATATTGATTCTATTACCCAAAATCCAACAGATTTCGCTACCACAACACCACTATTATTTTTTACAAGATGGATAACGCATTTGTGTGCGCCTGCTTTTGTTTTTCTGGCGGGAACTTCTGTTTATCTTTCCTTAAAAAATAAAAACAATGTACAGGAAGCAAGACAGCATTTAGTAAAAAGAGGATTATGGTTATTACTACTTGAATTTACGGTAGTTAATTTTGCCATCTTTTTTGATATCGGTTTTCATACTATACTATTTGAAGTCATAGCCGCTATAGGTTTTGGGTTTGTGATATTGGGTTTAGTATTAAAAACACCATCAAAGACTCTCGGTATTATTGGTTTGGTTATTATCTTTTGTCATAATCTGCTACCACTTATTCCGTTTGCAGAAGGTTCGGTTATCAAAGCTGTTTTAACACCGTTGTTTAGTCCGGCCGCTATTCCTCTTGGCAGACAAACATTTATTATGGGTTATCCTCCAATTCCATGGTTAGGAATTATGCTGACCGGTTTTGCTTTCGGCCGCTATTTTGAAAAAGAGAAAGAAGAAAGAAAAAAGACATTCCTAAAATTAGGATTAGGTGTATTGGTGTTATTTACAGCGATCAGATTTATTAATATTTATGGAGATCCGGTACCATGGACAGTTCAAAAAGAACCTGTATTTACTTTTTTGTCCTTTATCAATATAACTAAATATGCACCGTCACTTTTGTTCTGCCTGCTTACTTTGGGAATCATGATTTTGCTGCTTGCCGTTGCGGAACAATTTAAGGACAGCATTAAAAAAGTGACTTCGGTGTATGGAAAAGTGCCTTTGTTTTATTTTATACTTCATTTTTACCTAATCCATATTTTGACAATCGCTATGCTCTTTTTTCAGGGTTTCAATTGGTCACAGTTCGAATTTTCAAAAGGCACTTTCGGAAGACCTGAAGGCATAGAAAGTGGATTACCTCTTTGGACAGTTTATGTAATTTGGCTGAGTGTTGTAGTTGTGCTTTACAAACCTTGTGAATGGTTTGGAAAATATAAAGCGAAACATAACTATTGGTGGCTGAGATATGTTTGATGTTTGAAAAATGATGAGTTTTCGTTTTTTAATACTCTGATAGCACGGATTTCCAATCCATTTCCGAAAAGTAAATTATATTTCCTTCGAAAGTTGTATGCGATTTTTTGCTCCTCCATACCAAATCAGCTAGAAAATTAAATAATACTTTTACAGCAAGTCTCCTAACGTTGCAATAATTTATAAAACTGAATATGAAAAAACTAATTTTTTTATTGTTACTTTTTACTTCCATAAATTATGCTCAAAAGGTAGAAATAGGAAATGAACAGAACCAAATAAAAACCTATATGTATGTTCTTGATAATTTTGATTTAATCAAAAAAAATATCCCTGAAGAATTAATTTATGTTGAATTAGTTTTTAATAAGAACAGCTTCATTCAGAAAGCTACCTACTATGACGGTACATTATGGGATAGGAATAATGAACAAAAAAAAGAAGTTCAGGTTCCTTATCAATTGGATGAATTTATTAAAAATTCGTTTTCATTTTTTCGCAACGAAGTTTTTTTTAATAGGAATGAAGGCGATGGTGGCTATGCGTTTTTTATCCCTTTAGAGAAAGAAAAACTTAAACTTAGCATTTCGGCAGGTAATAAAGAAATCCAAAGAAAGAAAAATCAAATTGATACAATAGGAATAGTGGCAAATTCAAAATTTAATTTGCAAATTAACAACTTAAATTTTCAGAGGAATAAAATTGAAAATAAAAAAATAGAAAGCAAATTATATGGGCTAAATTCTGACATGATAGAAATAGCGCCACATTTATATTTGATTTTTAGAATAATAAAAACAAATCAATTTAAAACAAACCTTTCAATAGATTTTTTTGAATACAAAATTATGTATCTGAAAGGGACATCATCAAGTTTATATGTTTGGCATCGAACAGAAATGTTTGGTAAAAATGAAATAGTGATAGAAGAGATTGAATCATTTGGCGGAACTGATAATTTAGCTAACTTACCTTATTGTGAATTGGATGAAAATGAGAAGGAAGGTTTTGAATTTAAAAATTTTAAATTCAATATTAAAATTCAATTTGTAAAATAATTCCTTTTATCTTTTAGAATGAAGTTGTTAGTTTCACAAGGAAATATTATCTTCGGTTTAGAACCATTCCTCTTAAACCGCACTTTGCGTAAAGACGAAGAATATTGCATCTATGGAAAATCAAGGCGCATCAGTTGTAATTAGCCATTATATATCAGAAGGAAACCAAAAGCAATATGAAGACTGGCTGGATGAAATTGCACCAATATGTAAAAGTTCAGTCGGTTTTATGGACTGGCAGATAATTCGGCCAATTCCAAACATAACGTTTAATTACACCGTGATAGTTAGATTTGACACGATAGAAAATCTAAAAAGCTGGATGGAATCCAACGACAGAAAACAACTCATCGAAAAAGCAAAACCGCTTCTGGCAAAAGACGATCAATACATTATTAAATCAGGACTGGATTTTCTTTTTTCACCGGAGAGTGCAAATCAGAATGTTCCGGTAAAATGGAAACAATATCTGGTTACCTGGTCGGCAATTTATCCTTTGTCTCTCCTTGTTCCGTTATTTGTATTTCCAATTCTAAAAGGTTTGGGTCTTCCCGAGAATAGATTCATCAATTCTTTTTTTGTTTCAGGCATTGTGGTTTTTATCATGGTGTATTTCCTTATGCCTAAATATACAGCATTAATTAAGAAGTGGCTTTACAATAAAAAATAGACAACATCAGGAGCAAATATGAAAGTATTTGTTTTCGGTAAGTTCAATGTAATAATCAATAGAAAAATAAATCAATTATAGTATGAAAAATTCAGGAACAAAATTAGTTATCGCAGGATTAGCATTACTTGTCATTTCGTGTAACAATAAGGCTGAAAAACAGCAGGAAACCAATATAGACAGCCTGCAAACTGAAATCCCGGATGACAAACAACCGGATAATAATTCAGGTAAATTTGATATTAATTCCGTTCCGGTTTCTGATAAGGATTTAGGCGAATTTCCGTTCTTCAGCTTGCCAAAAGGACTGGAAGAACAAAACAAGGCAATTAAAAGAAGTTTTGATATGCTGTTTTTTCCTATTGATGGTGTTATGACAGCAATAGAAGGGAAAGTATGGAAAAGCTATATCGTAAAGGCAGAAAATAGTGAAGAAGACTGGTCTTTGCCGTACTTTCTAAAAAGCTATGATGAGGCAATAACTTCCAATGGTGGTGTTAAGATTTTTGAAGGAAGAGTTGCGAAGGAAGAAATAGAAAAAGTAAAAGAGCAGGCTACTTATTTTGGTGAAGAAGGCTCAGTGGATTATTGGAACGAATCTGTCAAGACGTATCTAATCCGCAGAGCTAATGGTGATGATATCTACATCCAAATTTCAGGAAATAGTGCCAGCGGTCAACTTCAGATTCTGCAAAAAGCACCGTTAAAGCAGACCATAACCTTATTAAAATCAGACCAAATCCAAAAAGACTTAAAAGATAAAGGCAAAGCGGTCCTCCACATCAATTTCGATACCGATAAAGCCACACTAAAAGCAGATGGAAAAGAAGCCGTAGCTGAAATTGTGAAAGCATTAACGGCTGATAAAACAATGAAAATTGCTATTAATGGTTATACCGATAATACAGGTGATGCAGCACACAATCTGGATCTTTCTAAACAGAGAGCCAAAACGGTAAAAACGGAACTGGAAAAAAGCGGTATAGATTCTAAGCGTCTCGTTTCTGAAGGTTTTGGGCAAAACAATCCAATTGCTGATAATAATTCAGAAAAAGGTAAAGCACAAAACAGAAGGGTAGAATTGGTGAAAAAATAAATAGAACATTAAATAAAACTTCGCTGACGCAAACTGATAGCGCGGATTTTTAATCCATGTCCATAAAGAGAATCCAATTTTGAAAATCCCATTCATGAAAATGAATGGGATTTTTTGTACTTTTCTGTAAATTCACATTAACCGATCAGGATTATTCATCAGGATTTAGAGAATTTAGCAGAACTATTGCTTCAAAGTTTCTTTTAAAACACCAAACCAAGTATATTTACATAAATTAAAAACTACAATCAGGAAAAGTTAATTATGTCCTGAATCCGTCATACTTAAAATGATTTTATCTTTAAAATAGATTTTAATGAACATTAAAACATTAATACTGATCATCATTAATAGTTTAATCGCATTGGTAATTGCTTTATTGTCTTTTTCATCCTACCAGCAGTTTTCAAACGTTTTGAACGATCGTATTTTACTGCAGTTAAATTCAATTAAAACACTCAAACAAAACCAGATTGAACATGTATTAAAAGCAGACTGGGAGCGATTTGAAGCTTCTGAATTGTACAGCCAAAACATTGACACTACCGTATTAAAACTTCCGGATAGTATTAAAAAAGGTAACGGAATTTACGATTTTACAGCGTATCATGTTGATAAGAAAACCACAATAGGCTTTATCTCAAACTCCAAAAGGGGTACAATGATTAAAGTTTTTGATTACAACAAAATTAAAAGAATACTGCTGGAGCGCACCGGAATGGGTGAAAGTGGCGAATCCTATCTTGTGGGTGACGATTTCCATATGCGTTCGCAATCCCGTTTTTACCCCAATAAAACCCCTTACACCATAGCAGTTAAAACAAAAGGCGTAACCAATGCTTTTAAAGGCATCAATGGGAGAGGTGTTTTTGAGGATTATAGAGGTATAGATGTGTATAGTGTGTACAGTCTCATGGTAGTTGGAAACCTAAAGATGGTTATTCTGTCTGAAATAGATGTTGATGAGGTGACACTCCCCTTAAAAGAACTGAAAGAACGACTGGTAGGCTTGACTCTTGCTATCTTTTTGCTGGCGGTTATGCTTTCTCTTTTTCTGACAAGGTTTATTACCAACCCAATCAAGAATATGCAAAAAAGCCTCCGGATTATGGCAGAAGGAGACTATAACCAAACCAATGAATTTATAAAAAATTCTAAGGAAATAAAGGAAATGTTCGATGCTTTAGCGAGTTTAAAAGCTTCTTTACAGGGTGCAGTAAAATTTTCTGATGATATTGGAAAAATGAATTTACATACCGATTTTAAACCAAAAAGTTCTAACGACCTGCTGGGAAAAAGTCTTTTAGCGATGCGGGATAAGCTGATAGAGTTTAGAAATAATGATGAAAATACCAGAATATTATCAAAACGGATGCTGGTAAACGGTTTGGAAGATGAAAGGCGCAGACTTTCGCGGGAGCTCCATGATGGAGTAGGTCCTTATTTAACCTCTTTGAAGCATTACATTGAAAACCGCGTTAAAAATGAATTGAAGAAAGCAGAAATGAAAAAAATAGTGGATGATACCATTTCTGAAATCAGATTGATGTCTAATGCCTTAATGCCTGCTTCAATAGACGATTTTGGAGTTGGAGTTACCTTAACCAATTTTATTGAAAGCCTGAAAAAATCGACCACTGTAATTATTGAATACGAAGATTTAACCCAACAGGAAAGTTCCAATATTACAAACCATCAGGCGATTAATCTCTTTAGAATAACCCAGGAGCTGATTAATAATTCGTTAAAACATGCTGATGCAAAAAACATCCGGATTACACTTTCGGAATTTGATGAATTTATTTCTCTTTTTTATTTTGATGATGGTATTGGGTTTGACATCAACACGGTTAAATTAGGTTTAGGAATTATTAACATCAAAGAACGTGTGGAAATTTGCAATGGGACCATTACAATCAATGCGACTCCCGGAAACACCACCTTTGAAATTGAATTGCCCATAGAATTATGAATGAAATCAAATTAATAATAGCGGATGATCATGAGCTTTTTCGAAAAGGACTGGCTGAACTGTTAAGAAAGCATGACGATATAAAAATAGTCAAAAGTGTTGGGGATGGTTTGGAGTTTATGGAGCTTATCAACAGCCAGTTTGAGGCTGATATCGTATTGTTGGACATTACGATGCCCAATATGGATGGTTTTCAGGTTTTAAAGGAATTAAAAATCTTAAATTCCAATATAAAACCTATTGTAATTTCTATGCACAATGATGGTAATTACATCGCAAAATGTGCTAAAATGGGTGCTTATGGATACCTGTTAAAAAATACAGATGAAGCTGAATTGATTCTGGCAATAAGAAGCGTTAGTAGTGGGAAAAAATATTTCAGTGCTGAAATTTCTGAAAAAATGATCAACTTTATGTCCACACAAAGCATCAGCGAAGATATCTTATCAAATAAGGAAACCGAAGTTTTAGGATTGATTTCTAAGGGGTTAACGACAAAAGAAATTGCTGCTAAACTTTTTGTGAGTTCACGTACTATAGAAACCCATCGTGCCAATGTCTTAAAAAAGCTGGAAGTAAAAAACACTGCCGAACTCATTAAAAAGGCCACAAAAATGAATTTAATATAACGATATTAAAACAACACTATCCGTATAAATACGGATGCAGATTGGGTAGATTCACACATTACTAAAAGACTATTACTGATTGTAAATTTATAAAAAACAATAAATAGTAATAGTTATGAAAAATATAGCATTAATTATAGGAGTTTTATTAGTTTCTTTTGGTGCATTTGCACAAGAGAAACCTAATGTAAAACAGAGTGATTTACAAGGTCCGGCATTTAAAAATTATAAACATTGGATGCACAAAACAGTGCCGACCAAAATATATTCTGAAGATAATAAAGTATCACTTCAGGGACCAGCATATAAAAACGAGCAACCGGCGAGAATTACTCCAAAAGAAAACCTGGTTGAAGTAAAAATAGGTGGTTCTGAAAAACAAAAGTTGACTGGACCAGCATACAAAAACCATGGCCCATGGAGTAGAAAAGGGTAATATCTCACTAATTGAAATAGATAGTCCAGATGTTTGCCACTGTCTAAATCTGATTCAATAGCGATTTGAAAACAAAGAGGCTGTCCGGAAGTAATTTTTTGGACAGCCTCTATTTTTTTTCTTTCCTCATAGTAATCTTATCATATGGATAGAGTTTATTAAGTTCCGAATCTGGAATAGCTGATTTAATACTACTTTAAATCTAATAATCCATAACACAATCTTCCATTAAATAACTGTTTTACGGTTCAATACCTTAGAAAACAGATTTACAATCCGTACGCTCAAAGTGAATTATCTTCAAATTTCCTTACTCCGAAGTTAACTGGAACTTTTTGTCATTCCATATCCAATGAATTTCAATTAACCTAAATAAAATACTATTTTAGCTTCGTACAAATTTATGAGTGTCACAATAAGTGCCAGAAATTTTACGCAACATAACCCAAGCTAAAAACAAAAATCATGAAAATTACGATTCCCCTGTCGGCACTATTTCTGTTATTAACTACAACTTTATTCAGTCAAACGATTGCTGATTTAAAACTGAAGAGTAAAGAAATTCCAAAAACCTATATTTTAAGTGATGGCAATAATTGTGTGTCAATTCAGGCCTGCACTTTTTATAATGATATTGAAACGTACAGCAATATTGTCGGAAAGGTAAAAAGCAAAGCTATTCAAAGTTTTAAAAGTAAAACAGACAGTGGTTCTGTCATGTATTTTGAATTTGAGCATACATTCAAAGGCGACAGGTTTCTTCAGGGATTGCTGTGGGGAAAAAATGGTCAGCCGAGTGATGAACATCCGGAAGAATATCTTGCAAAAGGAAAATTTCTGATTATTTGGAGTTTCCATCCGGATAGTACAATCAGGGAAAAATCAGAAGCGAAAGTGGATGCGATTTTGCAATAAACGAAAGGCTCACTTTTTTATTTTTGGCTACAGGGAAATATAGTTTTATCAGTTAGTGAGATTTGCTTTATCTTTGTGATAACGACGGTGAAGAGCTATTTCTTATAAGATTTTCTCTCTCCAATTTATAAAAAAACCTAACTTTATCGTTTCAACTTTAAAACTAAAAAAAATGAAAAAAATATTTTTCACATTTATATTTTTGATTGGATTATCCGTAAGTGCGCAAACATTCAATGAACTTATAGGGAAATGGCAATTGGTAAAATGGACAAAAAATGGCAAGGACAAAAATATCCAGGAATATTACAAAACCGATCAGGTTTTTCAGGTGTTCAAAGAAAATGGAGAGTTTTTAAGCCTTGTTGGGGATGAATCGCATAAAGCCAAATGGAAATTATCCAAAAACAATTCAGAACTTACCATTATTGCCGTTTTAATGCCGGTCAAATTTAGTGTAGATTATTTTGACGCTCAAAAACGCATTATCACAACACCTCAAATAGGAACTTTCGAATATAAGAAAGTTACAGAATAAACGACATATAAAAGTAATTCCGTCCGCATAAAATGAATAGGATTTTCCTCTTTACAGTTTTTGTTTTCTTTACCAAATTCACTTTTGCGCAGACAGAAAATAGCAATAATTCAAAACCTTTTGTGCTGGGTGTAATTGAAGAAATTCAATCTAAGGAACTGGCAGAAAAAAGAATTCTGAACATTTATCTTCCGGAAGGTTACAATGCTGATGATTCGGTAAGATATCCGGTTATTTATTTACTGGATGGCTCAGCAGATGAAGATTTTATTCATATTGCCGGATTAGTACAATTCAATAGTTTTGAATGGATCAGTCAGATTCCCAAATCAATTGTGATAGGCATTGCAACAGTTGACAGAAGAAGGGATTTCACGTTTCCGACAACTATAGAAAGAGACCAAAAGAAATTTCCAACTTCGGGACATTCCGCTCAATTCATTTCTTTTATAGAAAAAGAACTACAGCCTTTTATTGAAAAAAAATACAAAACAAATAATTCCAAAATGATTATTGGACAGTCGTTGGGCGGATTATTGGAGACTGAAATACTATTAAAGAAACCTGCACTTTTTAATAAATACGTAATTGTAAGTCCAAGTTTATGGTGGAACAACGGTTCATTGTTAAATCAGGATGCAGTAGCTTTTGATCATAATTTCAATCAGCAGACCGATATTTATATTGCGGTAGGCAAGGAAGGTGCAACTCCTACCGATATTCCAAGGGAAATGGAAGAAGATGCCAGATTATTATTTGAAAAAATTAATCAAATAAAAAATAAAAGCATTAAAGTACATTTTGAATATTTGCCAAAGGAAAACCATGCTACTATCCTACATCAGGCAGTTTCAAATTCGTTCAGGATTTTGTATAAATAGGATGAGATTTTTTAGTTAAAAAATATATATTTACAGCTCAGAAAATCAATTCAGGATGCAGAAAATTACTTTGTCTTTTTTACTTATTTTTTTAGTTTTTTCCTGTGGCGTAAAATCCACACAATCCATGATCAGCGGCGGTGATTATGATGGTGCGATAAACAAATCTGTCGAGTCATTACGAACCAATAAGGATTCAAAAGGCAAGCAGGATTATGTGTATTTACTGGAAGAAGCGTTTGCCAAAGCAAAAGAAAGGGATTTACGTGATGTTGAGATGCTGGTAAAGGAAGGAAATCCGGCCAATTTTGAAAGGGTTTACAATACCTATCTGAATCTGAATGAACGTCAGGAAAAAATTCGTCCGTTGTTGCCATTGAAATTAATCAAACAAGGCAAAAATGCCACTTTTACATTTGATAATTATACAGACAGGATTATAGCAAGCAAAACAAATTTGTCAAAATATTTGTATGATAATGCTGCAGTGCTGCTAAAATCGAAATTCAAGGAAGATTACAGAAAAGCCTACGATGATTTGGCGTATCTGGAAAAAATAAATCCGGGCTACAAAAACGTCAAAAAATTAATGGAAGATGCCCAGTTCAAAGGGACTGATTTTGTAAATGTGTATGCCAAAAACCAGACGAATCTTGTTATTCCAAAACGCCTGCAGGATGATTTGCTGGATTTCAGCACGTATGGCTTAAACGACAAATGGACAGTTTACCACAATGCAAAACAAAAAGGCATTACCTACGATTACAGTCTGATTGTCAATTTCAGGGAAATTATCATTTCTCCGGAGCAAATCAAGGAAAAAGAATTTATCAAGGAAAAACAAATCAAAGATGGCGTTAAAACACTTTTAGATTCCAGGGGAAATGCAGTAAAAGACAGCTTGGGGCGTACTGTAAAAGTCGATAATTTTAAAAACATCAAAATCAATATATTTGAATTCAGACAATTCAAATCCTGTCAGATTGTTGCAAAAATTGATTATTTCAATGAAAAGAACAATCAGTTGATGGAGTCTTTTCCTATAGTCAGCGAATATGTATTTGAATCCCAATATTCAACCTATAAAGGAGATAAAAGGGCTAGTGACGAAAATTACCTTCCAAATTTTAACAGAAGAGCAGTTCCATTTCCTAATACAGAACAGATGATTTATGACACGGGAGAGGATTTGAAAATCAAACTTAAAAACATCATTGTGCAGAATCGAATAAAGGGCTAAATTTTTAGCAAGTCAATTGATTTTGAGTTGATAATAGTAAGATTGCTGTATTTGATTTTTGAAAAGCAACGAAAATTCTTAACTCATTTTTAACAAATGAAATACAACAATATTTAGCTGTAATGGTTAACTATGTATCTCAAAATTCTGACGATGATTTCAAAAAAAATTGGCACATTTATTATTCTTGTTCTTACGGCTTTAACTTCATTTTCACAGGAAAAATTTACCCTAAGCGGAACTGTTTCCGATTTTAAAAGCAACGAAACCCTTATTGGGGTCAATATTTATGTTCCGGCATTAAAAATTGGAACTACTACAAACGAATATGGATTTTATTCACTGACTCTTCCCGCAGGAGAACATCAGGTAGAAATAAGTTATGTGGGTTTTCAGACCATTCAGAAAGCTATAGTTCTCAACCAGAACACAAAAAACAATGTAGCCCTGAATGAAAGCGGCGAAGAACTTCAGGAAGTTGTCATCAAAGACAATAAAGGAAAGATAAATATCAAATCCCCGGAGATGAGCGCCAATAAATTGTCTATTGCCGCCATCAAAAAAATGCCGGTCGTGATGGGAGAAGTGGATGTTTTAAAATCTATTCTGTTACTTCCCGGCGTTACAAATGCAGGAGAAGGTGCTTCCGGATTCAATGTTCGCGGAGGTGGTGCTGATCAGAATCTGATTTTGCTGGATGAAGCCAATATTTTTAATTCGTCTCACGTTTTTGGATTTTTCTCGGTTTTTAATCCTGATGCCATAAAAGATCTGAAATTATACAAAGGGGGAATCCCGGCGCGTTACGGAGGAAGAGCATCTTCGGTTTTGGATATTTACCAGAAAGACGGAAACAGCAAAGAATTTCACGTTAACGGGGGAATTGGATTAATTTCAAGCCGAATTCTGGCGGAAGGTCCGTTGGTAAAAGATAAAGGTTCCTTTTTGATTGGCGGAAGGGCTTCTTATGCACATTTATTTTTGAAATTATCCGAAGACCAAAAAGACAATTCTGCTTACTTCTATGATTTGAATACCAAATTGAGCTATAAACTAAACGACAACAACAGTTTGTTTTTATCTGGATATTTTGGGCGTGACGTTTTTAGCCTGAACAAAAGTTTTACGAATATCTACGGAAATTCAACACTGAATTTGCGATGGAACCATCTTTATACGGATAAATTATTCTCTAACCTGTCTTTGATTTACAGTGATTACTATTATGGTCTGGATTTGGATTTTATCGGTTTCAAATGGGATTCCGGAATCCGGAATTACAATATCAAATATGATTTCAAAAACTACATTTCGGATAAGTTCAAACTGAATTATGGGCTAAACGGAATTTATTATGAATTCAACCCCGGAACCATCAAGCCTTCCAATGAAACATCGGGAATCAATCCGGATCAGTTAGATAAGAAATATGCTTTTGAACCAGCTGTTTACATCGAAGCAGAAAATCAGCTTTCTAAAAAACTGACCATTTCATACGGTTTGCGATACAGTTTGTTTTATCGTTTGGGTAAATCCACCATCAACTTATATGACAACAACAATCCGGTCGTTTTCAATTCGGATCTACAGATTTACGAAAAAGGCACACCAATATCGACAGAGTTTTACGGAAAAAATAAGGTCGTGGAAAGTTATGACAATCTAGAGCCGCGATTTTCAGTTTCCTATCAGTTAAACGATGATGAGGCAATAAAGGCGAGTTATAACAGAATGGCGCAATATCTTCAGTTGGTTTCCAATACTTCTTCACCAACACCTCTGGATGTCTGGATGCCGAGTGACAATTACATCAAACCGCAAATTGCAGATCAGGTCGCTTTGGGTTATTTCAGGAACATCGAAAACGGAGCGTATTCACTTGAAGTGGAAACTTACTATAAGGAAATTCAAAACCGACTCGATTATATTGACGGTGCTGATCTGATTGCCAATGACGCTATCGAGCAGGTTATATTAAACGGTCAGATGCGTGCGTATGGTCTTGAAATTATGGTAAAGAAAAACGAAGGAAAATTCAATGGCTGGATTTCGTATACCCTTTCAAAATCAGAACAGCAGACACCGGGAAGAACACCGGGCGAAATAGGAATCAATAACGGAAAGTGGTACAGTTCTGCTTATGATAAAACACACAATCTGGCAATTACTTCTGCCTATAATTTAAATGAAAAATGGTCTTTTGGAGCCAATTTTGCCTTACAGTCTGGCCAGCCGGTAACATATCCAAACGGACAATACGAATACCTTGGAATAACAGTTCCGAGTTACGGTTTAAGAAATGAGCACCGACTGCCGGCTTATCATCACCTGGATGTATCAGCAACTTTAACACCGAGAAGAAACAAAGACAGAAACTGGAAAGGCGAGTGGGTTTTCAGTATTTACAATTTGTACAATCGCCAAAACGCAGCTTCAATTAATTTCCGCCAAAACGTGGATACCGGTAATAACGAAGCGGTCAGAACTTCTATTTTCGGAATAGTTCCGGCGGTGAGCTACAACTTTAAATTCTAAAAATCTTTAAAAGAAATAAAAAATATATCATGAAGAAAGCAATTGTACTAATCCTCGTTTTTATATCATTTTTCTTTACAGGCTGTGAAGAAGTTGTGGATGTTGACTTGGATACAGCTCCTCCAAAATTGGTAATCGAAGCAGCAATCAACTGGGAAAAAGGAACACCCGGAGCGCAGCAAACCATAAAACTAACGACTACAGCCGGTTATTTTGAAGGTAAGGTTCCAACTGTTTCAGGAGCCACGATTTTTGTTAAAAACAGTGCCGGAAAACAATTTAATTTTGTTGAGGTTCCTACTACCGGGCGTTATGTCTGCAATAATTTTGAGCCCGTAATTGATCAAACCTACACCTTGACAGTAATAAACGGTGAAAACACTTATACAGCAAGTGAAACGTTAAAATCGGTTGCCCCAATTGCCCGAATTGAACAGAATAACGAAGGCGGTTTTACAGGAAAAGACATAGAAATAAGAGCCTATTACAATGATCCGGAAGATATAAACAATTTTTACATGTACAAATATGTGTATTCCAATAAGATAACATCCAATTATTATGTTGATGAAGATAAATTTTTTCAGGGAAATGAATTTTTCAGCTCTTCAGACGATGACGAATTAAAAGCCGGTGATAAGATAGAATTGACTCATTACGGAATTTCAAAACAATATTATAACTACATGAGTATTCTGGTAAGTATTGCCGGGAGCAATGTAGGAGGCCCTTTTCAGTCACCGCCGGCCACCGTAAAAGGAAATATTATCAATACGACCGATAAAGCCAATTATCCATTGGGATATTTTTCATTAAGTGAAACGGTATCCGCAAAATATACAATCCAGTAATTCGCAACTATCGTGAATCTTTATAATTTAAAATAACGCAGCATGTCATCACACCATATAGTTCGAGACGATCAGGAGCCAGCTCTAATTATTGCCAACGGAGCGGCTTGTAATCCGGAATTATTAGGGCAGCTGCTTGAATGGTCGCCATTAGTAGTTGTACTGGATTCAGCAATCGAAAGGGTAATCAGGCTGGATATAAAAGTTGATG
>Ga0247809_1000104_pt1 | contig 47589 bp, 44 predicted proteins | sample UWRJL104311B1_FD_180951 | JGI IMG/M metagenome (GOLD analysis project Ga0247809, IMG submission 180951) | Plant litter microbial communities from Arlington Agricultural Research Station in Wisconsin, United States - UWRJ-L104-311B-1 | ecosystem: Environmental > Terrestrial > Plant litter >...
ATCCTCGCGGTATTTGCGGACGGTCTCGCCAAGCGCCGGAGAAATTCTCATGTCATCCCAAGCGGATCGCACGTCGCGGGCGACGAGAATGTCCATCTGCCCCTTGGCGAGCGCCGATTTTGCACCGACGCAGGGAAATTGCGGCGCCTGCACAGTCTCGATGAACTTGCGCGCGAGTGGGTGATCGTTTTGGAAAATTGGCTGGTACATGGTCGGGGAGGAACCCGCGAACCGCTGCAATGTTTCGCGTCCGACATAACCTTTGATATTGATCAGTACGAATCCCGATCTGTTCTTCTATCGCGGAGGGCGGTACGAGGCCGGGTGATGAAGGGGTGTCGATGATCTCGGAAAAATTCCTCATGGGCCGTGGTCGCCATGAGTTGAGCAACGAAGAAAAGCAGGTGCTGGAGGACGGCATCGAATCCGTGCGGCAGGTGCCCGGGCGCAAGCAGATCGTCCGGGCGGGCGACCTCATCGAGACGAGCACGCTGCTGATCGAGGGGTTCGTGTGTCGCTACATGGACGATCGCGAGGGTCAGCGTCAGCTGGTCGCCGTGCACGTACCGGGCGATTTCGTCGATCTACACGCATTCCCGATGAAGCGGCTCGATCACGATATCGCGACGCTGGGGCCCGTGAAGATCGCCTGCTTCGAACACCGTACGTTGCAGTCCATCACCGAGCGCTATCCGCATCTGACGCAGAAACTGTGGTTCAGCACGCTACTCGACGCAGCGATGCACCGCGAATGGATATTTCGGCTGGGGCGGCTCGGCGCGGAAGGGCGTATCGCGCATCTGTTCTGCGAACTGAACGCGCGGCTGAAGATGATCGGGATGGCGGAGGACGGGCGGTTCATGCTGCCGATGACGCAGCCCGATCTGGCAGAGGCGACCGGGCTGACCGGGGTGCACGTCAACCGCGTGCTGAGAGCGCTGCGCGAGAAAAACCTGCTGACGTTCAAGGCAGGCGAGGTAAATATCGTGGATCGTAAAGCACTTGCAGCCGTTGCTGAATTCGAACCACAATATCTTTACGGTTCCAGGGGCGATTGACGGGTACCCGGCGCATGACCCCTGGCAGGATCAACGGTCGGGGGAGTGAGACCATGATGACGCCGGAAACCCTCGCAGGCATCGCCGCCGCCGAGAATGGGCTGGTGACGCTGGACGGCGTCGATGGCTTAGCAATCACCTTCACGGCAGAGGCCGCCGCGGAGACGGGACGCAGGCTTATTGCGGCCGCGGAAGTCGCTGCGAGCCAGCCTCGCGACGATCGATCCGGCGACTGATCTTACGGCCCGTGCGACCTGCGCTACACGCTGATCAATGCGGACGCCTTCCGCAACGTAACTTTATCACTATGCTACCCGGTACATTGACCGGGAGATCCATGTGCAGTTTCTATACCTCGCCGCCAGCGCCGTTGCGTTGATGGCGTCTACGTCGATCGTCGCGCAGACGGGTGCGACGTCCACAACACCCGCCGCGAACCCCTTACTGGCCGACTGGACCGGTCCGCTGGGCGGAGTGCCGCCGTGGGACAAGGTTCGCCCCGAGCTGTTTCCGCAGGCATTCGAGACGACGCTCGCCGAGCGCGCCGCGGACTATCGCAAGATCGCGGACAATCCGGCCAAGCCGACCTTCGCCAACACGATCGTGCCGATGCAGCTCGCCGGCAAACGCTACGGGCAGGTGATGACGCTGTTCGGCGTGATGACCGGCAACATGAACACGCCCGCATACCAGAAGCTCGACCGCGAATGGTCGCCGAAATTCTCTTGGGCGTCGGATGCGATCACGTTCGACAAGCCGCTGTTCGCGCGGATCCAGGCAATCTACGCGGCGCGCAATTCGAGCGGGTTGAATGCGCAGCAGATCAGGCTCGTGACGCGGATCTACGACAGCTATGTGCGCCAGGGCGCCAAGCTGACCGACGCGCAGAAGGCGCAGCTCTCGCAGTATAACCAGCAGCTTGCGACGGCGTTCTCGACGTTCGGCGAGAAGCTGCTCGCGGACGAGAGCAAGGCGATCTCGGTCACCGACGAGGCGCAACTCGCCGGGCTCCCCGACAGCGTGAAGGCAGTCGCAAAGGCGGCTGCGACCGAGCGGAAGCTGCCGGGCTTCGCGATCGTCAACACGCGCTCGGCGGTCGATCCCGTGCTGACCTATGCCACCGACCGGGCACTGCGCGAGAAGGTGTGGCGTGCGTTCGTCAATCGCGGCGACAATGGCGACGCGAACGACACGAACGCGACGATCGCGCAGATCGTCAAGCTGCGTGCCGACCGCGCGCATTTGCTCGGGTTCAAGACGCATGCCGACTGGCGGATGCAGGACACCATGGCCAAGACCCCCGCCGCGGCGATGGACCTGATGATGCGCGTCTGGCCCGCGGCGAAGGCACGCGTCGGCGAGGAAGTCGCGGACATGCAGAAGGTCGCCGGCACCTCGCTGACGATCGAGCCTTGGGACTACCGCTTCTACCAGGAGAAGGTGCGGAAAGCCCGGTACGACCTCGATCAGGCGCAGCTGAAGCCGTATTTCGAGCTCGGCAACATCATCCAGGGTTCGCTCTATGCCGCCAACCGGCTGTATGGGCTGAACTTCAAGGAGATCACCGGCACCGTTCCCGTGTTCGAGCCGAACATGCGCGTGTGGAGCGTGACGGACAAGAACGGCAAGGACGTCGGGCTCTTCTACCGCGACGATTTCGCGCGGACCGGCAAGCGATCGGGCGCGTGGGCCAATACCTATCGCGGTCAGCGGGGCCTCGCCCCGGCGCAACTCGTACTGTCGTCGAACAACAACAACTTCGCCAAGGGTGCGCCCGGCGAGCCGATCCTGATCAGCCTCGACGATGCGCAGACGCTGTTCCATGAGTTCGGCCATGCGATCCACGCGATGCTCCAGAACGTCTATTATCCGGGGCTCGCGGGCACGCCGCGCGACTTCGTCGAATATCCGAGCCAAGTGAACGAGCATTGGCTGCTCACCCGCGACGTGCTCGACAAATATGCGCGGCACTACCAGACCAAGGCGGCGATGCCGCAGGCGTTGCTCGACAAGATCGAGCAGTCGAGCAAGTTCAACGAGGGCTTCAAGACCGCGGAATATTTGTCGTCGGCGATCGTCGACATGAAGATCCACACCGTGCCCGACGGCGTGATCGATCCCGACAAGTTCGAGGCCGCGACGCTTGCCGAGATCGGCATGCCGAAGCAGCTGGTGATGCGTCACCGCGTGCCGCAGTTCCAGCACCTGTTCGCGTCGGACAGCTATTCGGCGGGCTATTACAGCTACCTCTGGTCCGAGACGATGGACGCCGACACCTTCGCGGCATTCGAGGAGGCCGGCGGTCCGTGGGACAAGGCGACTGCGGACAGGTTCGCGAAGATCCTGTTGTCGACCGGCAACGAGACCGACCGCGCCGAGGCGTATCGCGCGTTCCGCGGGCGTGATCCCGACGTGAACGCGCTGCTCAAGAAGCGCGGCTTTCCGACACAAGCTCCGCAGGGGACGAAGTAATGGCACCGGATCAGAAAACGCGCCTCAAGGCGATCATCGGTGGATCGACCGGCAACCTGGTCGAATGGTTCGACTGGTACGTCTATTCCGCCTTCACGCTGTATTTCGCGCCACATTTCTTCCCGTCGACCGATCGCACCGCGCAGTTGCTCAGCACCGCGGCGGTCTTCGCGGTCGGCTTCCTGATGCGGCCAATCGGCGCGTGGATCATGGGCATCTATGCCGATCGGCATGGTCGCAAGGCCGGGCTGACGGTGTCGGTCACGCTGATGTGCGCAGGCTCGCTGATCATCGCCTGCACGCCGGGCTATGAGACGATCGGCGTCTTCGCACCGACGATGCTGGTGATCGCGCGGCTGATGCAGGGTCTGTCGGTCGGCGGCGAATACGGCGCGTCGGCGACGTATCTGACCGAGATGGCGGGCAAGAACCGCCGCGGGTTCTTCTCGTCGTTCCAGTACGTCACGTTGATCTCGGGCCAGTTGCTCGCGATCTGCGTGCTGCTGATCCTGCAGTCGACGATGAGCGAGGCTGCGCTCGATTCATGGGGTTGGCGCATCCCGTTCGCGATCGGTGCGGTGCTCGCCGTGGTCGTGTTCTACATTCGCCGTGGCCTTGCCGAGACGCAGAGCTTCGAGAATGCCAAGGCCGATGCAGGCGATGGCAAGCCGAAGTCGGGCTTCATCCAGTTGATCACCAAGCATCCGTGCGAGACGATCACGGTGATGCTGCTGACCGCGGGCGGTACACTCGCCTTCTACGCCTACTCGATCTACATGCAGAAGTTCCTGGTCAACACCAGCGGGTTCAGCCGCGAAGTGGCGAGCCAGATCAACGCCGCGACGCTGTTCGTGTTCATGCTGCTGCAGCCGATCGCGGGCGGGCTTTCGGACAAGATCGGGCGGAAGCCGCTGATGGTCGGGTTCGGTATTGCCGGGGTGCTGTTCACCTATCCGATCTTCACCGCGCTGGAGACCGCGACCAACCCGATCTATGCCGGGTTGCTGGTGATGGCGGCGCTGGTGATCGTGACGGGCTACACGTCGATCAACGCGGTCGTGAAGGCGGAGCTGTTCCCCGCGCATATCCGCGCGCTGGGCGTCGCTCTGCCCTATGCGCTGGCCAACACGCTGTTCGGCGGGACCGCCGAGTTCGTTGCGCTGAAGTTCAAGGGTGCGGGCTTCGAACGCGGCTTTTACTGGTACGTGACGGCGATGATCGCGGTGTCGCTGGTGGTGTATCTGCGCATGAAGGACACGCGGACGAACAGCCAGATCGTCGAGGATTGACCTGCTGCTCCCTCTCCCCTGCGGGGAGAGGGCTGGGGAGAGGGGCTGTTCCAGGCGAACCGCTGCTTGGCTGCCCCTCACCCCGACCCTCTCCCCGGAGGGGAGAGGGTGCAAATTTAACGCGGCAGCTCGATGATGGCATCGAGCCCACCAGCCGCGCGGTTGACCAGCCGAATCTCGCCACCAGCCTCCCGCACGATCGCGCGGGCTAACGCCAGACCCAGGCCGATCCCTCCCGTCTCCCGGTTCCGCGAACTCTCCAACCGGGTAAACGCGTCGAACACGTCGCCCATCCGATCCTCCGGGATGCCCGGCCCCTGATCCGCTACGATAATTGCGACGCATCGCGGATCAGCCTCGACACGCACCTCCGCCGACATGCCGTATTTGATCGCGTTCTCGATCAGATTGCGGACCGCGCGACGGATCAGCGACGGCCGCAGATGCATCCGCAGCCGCTCCGTCTCTACGAAGCTCACATCGCTGCCGATATCGCGGAAATCCTCGACCACCGCATCGACCAGCGCAGCAAGATCGACGTCGGTCAGAGGCTCGCTCGGTCGCCCGAGCCGCGCCAGCGAGAGAATGTCGTCCAGCGTCCGGTTCATCTCCGCCACCGTATCGATCATCCGCGCCCGATCGACATCGTCCTCGACCGACTCGATGCGCACTCGCAGCGCGGCCAGCGGCGTACGCAGGTCGTGGCCGATCGCGCCGAGCATCCGGTCCTTCTCGTCGAGCATCCCCGTCACGCGCAGCCTTAGCGCGTTGAACGCCGCGATCAGCGCCACGACATCGTCGGGCCCATGCGGCGGCATCGGCGCACCCGGATCCCCCGGCCGAAAGCTCTCCGCCGCGTGGCGCAAATCCTGGAGTGGGCGCGAAATCCGTCGGACGATCCATAGAACGGGCAGCAGCACGATAATGTACAGGATCGCGGTCTGCGTCAGTACCGCGAGCAACAGCCGCCAGCCGGGCTGCGGCCAGGGCGCAGTGACTGCCAGCCATCCGCGTCCGGGCTGCTCGATCGCGATCAGCAGCGTCGCGCCCTGCCGATCGCCGCGCCGCAGCCCGTCGCGGCGATGCGCGTCGCTCGTCTCGTCGGTGGCGGGGCGAAGGCCGGTATCGATCCGCCCGACGGTCAGTCCAAGATCGGCGAATTGCCGGCGTAGTTCGGTGGCGACTTCGGGATGACGCTCAAACATCGTGGGTGGGATCGGATTGGCGGGCAAGCGGCGTACGCGGCCGCGGTCGGGGCTCAGCGGGCGGCCGCCATGCGCCTCGCGGTCCAGCGCGTCGGCGATCCGGGTCGCGACCGGCCGCGTCGCCTGGGCAAGGCGGAATTCGGAGCGATCGTGCAGGATCATGCCGAAGTTGATGAGTTGCGCCACCAACAGCGCGAGCGCGATCAGCAGCGCCATCTGGCCGGCGAGGCTGCGCGGCCAGGGCTTGAACCGCGTCATACGGACCGGATCACAGGCGGGTGACTTCGGCCGCCAGCGTATAGCCGCCGCCCCAGACCGTCTTGATCAGCTCCGGCGTCTTCGCATCCGCCTCGATCTTGCGCCGCAACCGGCTGATCTGGTTGTCGATCGCCCGGTCGAACGCCGCGGCCTCGCGCCCCTGCGTCAGGTCGAGCAACTGGTCGCGCGTCAGCACCTGGCGCGGGCGCGTCACCAACGCGAGCAGCAGGTTGTACTCTCCGGTCGACAGTGGCACGGACACGCCTTCGCGGTCGATCAGCGCGCGCTCGCCCGATTTCAGGACCCAGCCGGCGAACCCGTAGGAGCTGCTCTCCGGCGCATGCTGGCGCGATCCGCCCGCGGTCGCGCGTCGCAGCACCACTTTCACGCGCGTCGCCAATTCGCGCGGCGAAAACGGCTTCACGACGTAATCGTCTGCGCCCATCTCGAGCCCGACGATCCGGTCCGTCTCCTCTGCGCGCGCGGTCAGCAGGATCACGGGTACGTCGCTAGTCGCGGCGATGTGGCGGCACAGCGACAGCCCATCCTCGCCCGGCATCATGATGTCGAGGATGACGAGATCGATCGCATATGCCGTCAGCCGCGTCCGCGCCGCCTCGGCATCGCCCGCCTGCGTGACGCGGAACCCCTGCTTGGTGAGATACACGGCCAGCGGCTCGCGGATCGAGCGCTCGTCGTCGACGAGCAGCAGGTGCGGCATATCTCCCATCGGGGCAGTGTCTAGCATGGCGGCTGTCCAGGGGAAGCATCGACGCCCGATGCTTCCCCTCATCCAAATTATTGAGCAGGTGCAGGCGCGGGCGGGGTCGCGCCGTCGCGACGTTCGCGCCGATCGACGTGGCGCATCTCGGCGGCATTGGCGCGCTCGGTCGCGTCGATCGTGCCGTCGTGGTTGGCATCCATCCGATCGAACCGCTTCAGCGCGCGTGCCTCGAACTCCTCGCGCGTCACGCTGCCGTCGCCGTTCGGGTCCATCCGGCGACCCATGCCGTCATGCTTGCGCCCGCCCGGCGGCGGCACGGGGACGTCGCGACCGCTGGCAACCATCCGGTCGTGCAGCGCCTCGCGGTACGCGCGCATCTCGCCAACCGTGATCCGGCCGTCATGATCGGTATCCATCTGCGCGAACCGCGCGTCGGCTTGCGCGATCGCCTCCGCGCGCGTGGAAACACGGTTGGCATCCTGGCGCATCGGCGAAGGTGGCGTGGCGGGCGTTTGCGCGCCAGCGGCGGACGTGATCGCGCTGGCGGCGAGCATCAGGGTGAGGACGGTCTTGCGCATGTCGGTCTCCAACGGAGTGGGACGAATTCCCATCGAATGACGGTCGTTCTAAACCCCGGTTGTCGCAGGGTTTTGCCGCCCCTCCACCAATGTGTCGCAAGATATGTCAGGCGCGTGCTAGTCGGACTAGGCGAAGATCGCGACGCTTTGCATCTGTTCGGCGATCGGCGTTCCGTCCGCGTTCCAGATCGCCATCTGCTGGCTCGAACTCCCCTCGCGCACGTAATCGGTGGTCGCGCGGAGCAACCACCAGCCGTCGCGCGTCACCGGTTGCGGGCCAAGGATGTTGAGCAGCCACGTCATTGAGCTGAGCGGGGCAGGGCCACCCAGCAGTTTCAGCGCCGACGGCGGCAAGCAGTCCGCGACCGCGACGAACTCGACCATCGGATCGAGCCCGTCACGCTCGGCGAGCCGCACCCAGCGCAGCCATTCCGCCCGCCCGACGCTGTCATCCCGCCGATCGAGCAAGTCGAAGTTTCGCGAGAATGCTACCGCACTGTGGCCACGGAACGTCTGCGTCTCTGGCCCGGGCATCGGGAAATCCGGCGCGCTGCCGGCCTGGTGATCGACGCGCGAGGCGACCGCCCCCATGAACACGAACGTCGCGCGCAAGCCCAGCCCGGCCGCGCTCTCGACATCCGCCTGCACGAACGCGGCGTTGCGCCCGCGCCGCAACCGGCTCGCGCGGATCACGATTTCGCCGGAGAGGGGCCCGATGAAGGATACCTGCGCGGACCGGAGCGGCGGCAGGTCGACGTCCGACTTCTGCGCGGCATGCAGCGCGAGTGCGGCGGAGAAGCCGCCATACGCGGTACGGCCCTGGAGCCAGTTCTCGGGCACTGTCCCGCGCCAGCCACCGTCGATCGGTTCCAGCGCGTCGATCGCCTGCTTCAAACTGGTCATGCGGCGGCAGCTCCCAACCGCTCGCGGAGTTCGCGCTTGAGAACCTTGCCGATCGCGCTGCGGGGTAGCTCGTCGGTGACATGGAGCGCGGAGAGGCGTTGCGTCTTGCCAAGCTGGCCGTTCACCCAAGCGAGGATCGCGGGGGTATCTTCGGCCGCATCGACACGGGGGACGTAGAATCCCACCGGCGTTTCGCCCCACGCCTCCGAAGGAACGCCGATCACCGCGCAGTCCGCCACCGCCGGGTGCTGCGCCAGCACCGTCTCCAGGTCGGACGGATAGATGTTAAAGCCGCCCGAGATGATCAGGTCCTTCTTCCGGTCCATCAGCGTCAGGAAACCGTCCTCGTCGAACCGCCCGACGTCGCCGTGGCGGATGTAGCGGTTGCCGTCTCCGTCATGCCATTCGGCGTCGCGTGTCGCCTCCGATCGGCCGTGATAGCCGTTCATCATCGCCGGGCTGCGGCCGACGACCTCACCCATCTCGCCGGGCGTGACCTCGACGCCGTCATCGTCGATCAGGCGGATTTCGTGCCCCGGCATCGGCTGGCCGACGGTGTGGAGCTTGGTCGGGTTCGCCGTCGCATTCAGCGCGCAACTCGCGCCACCTTCGGTCATGCCGTAGAATTCGACAAGCACGCCCGGCCAGCGCGCGACGACATCGGCCTTCAACGCCGCGGAGAACGGCGCGCTGGTGCTTGTCTTGAAGCGGAACGTCGACAGGTCGAAGTCATCGAAGTCGGGGAGTGCCATGATCCGCTGATACTGCACCGGGACCAGCATCGTGTGCGTCGCGCGGTATCGCTGCGCGAGTTCGAGATAGGCGCGCGCATCGAACTTCCCCATCAGCACGACGGTGCCGCCCCAGCCGAGCGTTGGCAGGAAGCTCACCAGCGTGGTGTTAGAATAGAGCGGCGTCGCGATCATCGTGACGGCCGTGTCGAACCCCGCCGCGGTGTTGCGCGAGATATGCGCCCAGCGCATCGCGTGGCTCTGGACGATGCCCTTGGGCGTGCCGGTGGTGCCGGAGGAATAGATGATGTTGAACGGGCCTTCGGGGGCGATATCGACGGGGATTGGCTTTGCATCATCGGGCGCGAGCCAGTCCTCAAGACGGTAGAAAGCTTGTTCCCCCGCGAAGGCGGGGGCCCAGTCTGGACCCCCGCCTTCGCGGGGGAACATGATAGGCAGGGCTGTAAGCGTTTGCCCTTCCAAAGCCCGAGCATTCTCCGCATCGAGAAATACCACCGGTGCCCCGCTATCCGCGATCATCGCCGCGATCGAGCCCGGCGTAGCGGACGGCGCGATCGGTGTCGCGACGCACCCCGCGCGTACCGCACCAAGGAATACCGCCGCATAGTCCGTCGTCGGCGCCGCGACGATCGCCACCGCGCTCCCGGGCGCGACCCCATCGCGCTGCAACGCCGCCGCGACCCGGTCCATGATTGCATCAAGCGTCCGATAGTCGATGCTGCCCTGCGCGTCGGCAACGGCGACACGATCGCCGCGTTCCACCGCGTGCGCACGGATCAGATCGGGGAGGGTGGCAAATCCCGTGGCGAGCATGTCTGCGGCGGTCGTCATGCGACGCATCGCTAGGCGAACACGTCCGGCAATGCCATACGGTATATTCGAAAACTGATGTCGAGGAGACGCCGTTGCTGTTCTACGATAGCGCACTGCCCGCGCCCAACCCGCGCCGCGTCCGCATCTTCCTCGCCGAAAAGCATGTCCGCGTGCCGATGGCGCAGATCTCGATCCCCAAGGCCGAGCACAAGGCGGAGCCGTTTCTCGCCGTTAATCCGCTCGGCCAGACGCCCGCGCTGACGTTCGACGACGGCCGCGTGCTGACCGAGAGCGTCGCGATCTGTCGTTACTTCGAGATCCTCCATCCCGACCCGCCAATGTTCGGCCACGGCGCGCACAACATCGCCGAGATCGACATGTGGACTCGGCGGATCGAACTGCGGTTGATGACGCCGCTGTCGATGGTGTGGCTCCACACGCATCCCTGGACCGCGCGGATCGTCCAGCCGCAATATACCGAGTATGGCGAGAGCCAGCGCCCGCGCGTGCTCGCCGCGATGGCGGAGTTCGACCGCGCGCTCGCCGGTCGCGACTGGCTAGATGGTGAGCGCTACACGATCGCCGATATCGTCCTGCTCACGACGATCGACTTCGCCAAGTTCGTCGGCATCACGATGCCGGACGACCTCGAACATCTGAGGGCATGGCATGCCCGTGCTTCCGCCCGACCGAGTGCCCAAGCGTAACCGGCACAGTTAACCAACTCGTTTCACACGATAGAAGTCCTTCCTCGGCTATCTCCGGCGCGGGACGGACCGTGCCCGCAGGGGAGAATTTGAGTGCACAAGCTGATCGTCGTTGCGGCATTGTGCACGCTACCCGCCGCCATAGCCGCGCAGGAAGCGCCGACGGATGCGGCGATCGTCGTGCCAGCGCATACCGAGATGGTATTGCGCCTGGACGAGGAGATCGCGTCGGATCGCGCACGCGTCGGGCAAACCGTCGCTGTATCGGTCGCGCGGGACGTGATCGTCGATGGCGCGGTGTTGATCCCGCGCGGGGCTCCCGGTGTCGGTGCGGTTACCTTCAGGACCGGCAAGGGCGCGTTCGGCAAATCCGGCAAGCTCGATATCGAACTGCGCTCGGTCGAGGTCGGCGGTCGCAGCGTGCCCGTCGTTGGTCGCTATCACGCCGCCGGAGATGGCCGGACCGGCGAAACAATCGGGACCATCATCGTCGGCGGTGTCGTCGCGGGGGCGTTCGTCACCGGGCACAACGCCGTGTTCGAGGAGGGGCGCCAGTTCACCGCGTTCACCGGCGAGGCGACCCGGATCGCGCGTCCAGCTATTCGGATGGCCCGGTACGCACCGCCGATGCCGCCCGCTGCCGTGTCATTCGCGCGAGGTCCGGCCCTAGTGTCGCCATCCTACGCGACCGTGGCCTATAGTCCACCGGTCGCGATGGCCGTTCCACCAGCCTACGTAGCCAATGGCAGTTTTGCTCAAAAATTGGCTGCCGCCCAACCCGTCCGCGGTGGCGATCCGCGGCTGGGGTGGACAATCAGCGACTAACGTCCGGCCTTCACCGCCGTCTGCCCGAACAGCGGATTCTTCGCTTCGTCGGTGCTGGGCTCGATGCTGTCGTCGATTGCCTTGCCCTCTCGTACGCGGCGATCGCCGCCGGCCGAGCCGCAATCGCCTCGATCGTGAGGTCGGGCCCGGCTTCTTCTAGAAGCAGTGGGATCTCGCCGCGTTTGGCGGGGACCGATTAAATATGTCAGTCTTCGGAATGCTCCAGCGATTGTGTTGCGTGGGAGGCGAGGCAGGGGCCGTGGCGGGCAAGCTGGACACCACGAGGGATTCCATCCCTGGCGGGAGAGATAAGGAAAATACGCTTTGCAACGTCGCGAATCTATGCGAGGGGAGCCGCATACCCGGTATTCAGATTGCCCGGACGCTCTGCTCCACTGATGATACGGAGACGAGCCCGGCCACGACGTTGGAGAGGGGATAAGGCGGAAGAGCGACCCGAACGAGGACGCATCTTCCGCCGTCCTTCTCACGAAACACCGGTAACGCCTCCAAACCCATCAGACATTGCGTCGCAGCGGCAATGTCGCTCGTCATACACATGCCGTTGGCTCGTCGCAGGTCGGCCAGGAATGCAGCTTTAGCTTGTCTGGTACGCCTCAATTGACCTAGCCTAAGGCCTGTTTAGATTTCGAGGTATTGCCGATGGCCGCAGCGTATCAGTCCCATCCCGAGATCGCCGACGCATTGGCGATGAAGCGACGGGGCCTGACGCTCGCGCTGCTCACCTTCACCTATTTCTTCAGTTACATGGACCGCCAAATCCTCGCGATCCTGCTCGAGCGGATCAAGGCGGACCTGCTGCTGACCGATACGCAGCTCGGGCTGCTGTCCGGACTCGTGTTCGCGATCTTCTATGCGACGTTGGGCATTCCGGTCGCACGGCTGGCCGATCGGACCAGCCGCCGTAACATCATTGCCGCCAGCCTCACGATATGGAGCGCCATGACCGCGCTGTGCGGGCTCGCGCAGAACTTCACGCAGCTGATGCTGTTCCGGATCGGAGTCGGCATCGGCGAGGCGGGGTCAAGCCCGCCCAGCCATTCGATCATCGCCGATCTCTACCCGCCCGAGAAACGAGCGAGCGCGATGGCGGTGTATTCGCTCGGCGTGGTGCTCGGTGCAGGGTTCGGTACGCTGATCGGCGGCGTCGTCGCGCACTCCTACGGCTGGCGGATCGCGATAATGACGGTCGGCCTGCCGGGGATCGTCCTGGCCGTGCTCGTCCGCCTGTTCATGGTCGAGCCCCGCCGCGGACTGTCCGACGCGGCGCGCGCAGTGGCGACGCCGATGCCGAGCGTCGCCCAAGGGTTTGCGTCGATGTGGGCGAGTGCGCCGGCGCGGCATCTGGTGGTCGGCGTGACGTTGACCTCGATGATCGGCTACGCGCTGACCGGCTGGGGTCCGAGCTATATCCAGCGGTCGCTGGGTATCTCGATGCTTGATATCTCACGCTACATCGCGTTGCCGGGTGCGTTGTTCGGCGCGATCTCTGCGCTCGCAGGCGGCAAGATAGCCGACGTGCTCGCCAAGCGTCACGGGCTCCACGTCCAGGCTTGGGTCGTCCTCGTGATGAAGGGTCTGTCGCTCCCGTTCGCGCTCGCCTTTTACCTGATCGACGCGCCGGTAATCGCGATCGGCAGCTATTTTGTGTCGCTGATCTTCGCCAATTCGTATCTTGGGCCAAGCTTCGCGTTGATCCAGCATCTCGCGCCGTTGCAGATCCGCGCGATGTGGGCGGCAATCACGTTGCTGGTAATAAACCTCGTCGGGCTGGGGCTCGGCCCGACATTAGTCGGCTGGCTCAGCGATCTGCTCAAGCCCGGGTTTGGCGAGGATTCGCTGCGCTACGCGCTGATCATCATCGTGCTGATGACCCCCTGGGCGCTGTTCCACTATTGGCGCGCAGGGGTTCTGCTCAAGCGCGCGGAGGATGCGGCCGCGTAGTGCCCCCTTTCGCCGTCATCCTGACGAAAGTCAGGACCCAGGATTCAAGGGACGGCGTTTGTAACTCTGGGTCCTGACTTTCGTCAGGATGACGGAGGGGAGGTTGCATCCGGGTGGGCCGGAGCCTCCGTCAGCATCCTCGCCAGCGTCGTTTCGCGGTCGTCGAACACCGCCATGTCGTCGCGCACCGATGCGATCCGCTTGACCTGCAGCCGCGCGAGCTTGCCGTCGGTATACAGCGCCACCTTGCGTGATTTCAGCGACACCGACACAGCGACGCGTTGCAGCATCGCGATCACCTCTTGCGGCTGGATCGCGGACTTGGAGAAATTGCAGAGCAGCATGTGGCGCTTGCCCGTCGCCAGCATGCGCAGTCCCTAGCGCTCCAAGTCACGCAGGAAATCCTCGACATGCGCGATCGTCCAGAACCCGCACGCGTCGACCTCGATGATTCCCGTAGCCAGATCGGTCGTGATGGTGTGCATCCCGCTTCCGTAGAGGCTCAGGATCTACGGTCGGCGGTTAACGCGGCGTAACCAAACCGTTCTCGATGCATCCAGCACTATCTGGGGAGGGCGCTTAGGCCTTCGCGATCCGATCATCGAACAAGCCGTACATCAACGTCGAGGCATACATCGCGATCGCCCGCTCGCGCGGCATCGTGGACGCCCACTTCCGCATGTCGAACGCCGCATTTTGTAGCGCCATCAACGCCTGCGCGGCGATCAGCGCATCGACTGCGCGGATCGAGCCTTCGCCGATGCCGTCCATCATCATGCCCGCATAGCGTCGCGCGATGCCATTCGAGCGATCGACCATCGCGTTGCGCACGCCGACCGGTAGGCCGCTGAGTGCGGTGGTGCGGAGTAACGGCCCGCGCTCGGCGAACTGCACGTCGAGCAGCGTAGCGACGGTGCTCGACAGCTTGTGCCAATAGCTCCCGCCCTCGGCCTCGCCGCGGCTCTGTGCATCGGCGATCGTGTCGAAGCTGCGGCGGTAGCACGCGATGACGAGGTCGTCCTTCGCATCGAGATGGTGGTAGAAGCTGCCCTTGGTGACGTTCAGCTCGGACGCGATCTTCTGCACCGATGCGCCGCGATAGCCGAGTTCGTTGATCAGACGCGTCGCCGCCAGCAGGAACGCCTCGCGCCCCGGCTCCGCCTCGTCATGGCTGAGGTCGAGCAGGGTAGGGGACCATTTGGCGTCCTTGCCCGCGATACCGTGCGCGAACACGTCCATCAGCCGTTCCTCGACCCGGCCATATTGATCGGGCTCGTACCGCGTCAGCCAGATCGGCAGCCAGAACGTATTCTCGAGCAGCACGTGCGCGCGTGCGCCGTTGAGATCGGTCTGCGCGCGCGACGCGGTCGGACCCCATAGCAATCGCGTGCGGCGGAATACCTCGCGCCAGCCGGCCATCAGCCGGCCGCGCATCGGCTCCTCGGTCGCGCGCAGATCGGAAAGGACCGCGAACGCCTTCTCCTCGCCGCGCTGGATCCGCCCGAGCCGGTCCATGTTGAGCGCGAGATAGCGCCGAACGCGGTCCTCCGGCGTTGCTTCTTCCGCAGCGACGTCGAGCATCGCGATCAGCGATTCGAGCGTGTTCTCGAACGCCGCCGCCGCTAGGTCTTCCTTGCGCTTGAAATAATAGGTAACGCTCGTCGTATTGAGCCCGACGCGCCGCGCCACGTCCGCGAACGTCATGCCCTTGGCACTCTGTTCGTTGATCGCTTCTGCCGCCGCGGCGAGGATCGCGTCACGCTTCGCACGGAAGCGCTTGGTCCCCTGTTCGCTCTCGTCGCTGGCCTCTGCCGGAACCTTCATCGAAACACCCTAACAGCTTCGATTTGAAGATACAGTGCTTTTTAGGCGCTTTCAGGGCGGAGTTGAAAACATGCTTTCCGGACCGCTCCACACGCTTTACCGAATGTGCGGTATGGTCTACCCCGCCTTCAAAGCGACGACGAACGGAGAGCCCGCATGGATTTCACGCTGAGCGAACGAGAGACGTATTTCCGGGATCGGGTCCGGGATTTCATCGACCAGAATATCCGCCCGCGTCAGGCCGATTACGACCAGCAGGCGCATGAGGGCGAGCGCTGGAAGGTGATTCCGGTGATCGAGGAGATGAAGGAGAAGGCCAAGGCCGCCGGGCTCTGGAATTTCTTCATGCCGCCACATTCGGGCCAAACCCACGTCGACGATTCGTTCGTGTTCGAGGGCACGCAGCTCACCAATCTCGAATATGCGTTATGCGCGGAGGAGATGGGGAAGATCAGCTGGGCGAGCGAGTGCTTCAACTGTTCGGCGCCCGATACCGGCAACATGGAGGTGTTTCACCGCTATGGCACGCGCGAGCAGAAGGAGGCGTATCTCGGGCCGTTGATGCGCGGCGAGATCCGCTCGGCGTTCCTGATGACCGAGCCCGCGGTGGCGTCGTCGGATGCGACCAACATCGAGACGTCGATGGTGCGCGATGGCGATCACTACGTCATCAACGGCACGAAATGGTGGTCGAGCGGCGTCGGCGATCCGCGCTGCAAGATCGCGATCGTGATGGGCAAGACGTCGTTCGAGGGCTCGCGGCACCAGCAGCAGAGCCAGATCCTCGTGCCGATGGATACGCCCGGCGTGACGATCAAGCGCATGCTCTCCGTCTATGGCTATGACCATGCGCCGCACGGACATGGTGAGGTCCTGCTGGAGAACGTCCGCGTGCCGGTGGAGAACGTGCTGCTCGGCGAAGGGCGCGGGTTCGAGATCGCGCAGGGGCGGCTTGGGCCGGGTCGTATCCATCACTGCATGCGCACCATCGGCGTGGCCGAGACCGCGATCGAGGCGATGGCGCGGCGGCTGCTCGACCGGGTCGCGTTCGGCAAGCGGATCGCCGACTTCTCGATCTGGGAAGAGCGCATTGCGACCGCGCGGATCGACATCGAGATGACTCGTTTGCTCTGCCTTAAGGCGGCGGACATGATGGACAAGGCTGGCAACAAGTCCGCGCAGATCGAGATCTCGATGATCAAGGTCGCCGCACCGAACATGGCGTTGCGCATCCTCGACGATGCGATCCAGGCGCATGGCGGTGGCGGCGTGTCGGGCGATTTCCGGTTGGCGCATGACTGGGCGGCGATGCGGACGCTGCGGTTCGCGGATGGCCCGGATGAAGTCCACAACCGCTCGATCGCGCGCAATGAGTTCGGGAAATACGGCGATTTCCGCAAAGGCGGCGTGTCCAGCGGGGATGTCGGGGTGAGCCGGTAAACCCCGGTAGCATCTCACTCCCGTTCGTCCCGAGTAGGCATCGAGCTTGTCGAGATGACGTATCGAAGGACCTCTAGCCGCGAGGCGGTCCTTCGATACGGGTTCGCGACTTCGCTCGACCCCTACTCGGGACGAACGGCGATATTTGTAACGGTGTTTTTCACGGCAGTGTTTCCGGAGCTAAATGCATGAAAGCCGCAGTCCTTTTCGAAGCCAACACCCCGCTCAGCATTGAGGATGTCACCATCTCGAAGCCGACGGCGCATGAAGTGCTGATCCGCACGGTCGCGGTCGGCGTGTGCCGGTCCGACCTGCATTTCGTCGACGGCGCCTATCCACACGCGATGCCGACCATTCCGGGGCATGAGGCTTGCGGCGTGGTCGAAGCAGTCGGCGACGAAGTGCGCGGCGTGAAGGTCGGTGACCATGTCGTGACGTGCCTGTCGGCGTTTTGCGGCCAATGCGAGTTTTGCGTCACCGGCCGGATGTCGCTGTGCATCGACGCCAGCGTGCGCCGTCCCAAGGGCGCGGCCCCCCGCCTCATGCTCGGCGACCGACCTATCGCGCAGATGCTCAACCTGTCGGCCTATGCCGAGATGATGCTGGTCCACGAGCATGCGTGCGTCGCGATCGACCGCGACATGCCTATGGACCGCGCGGCATTGCTCGGTTGCGCGATCACCACCGGGGCGGGGGCGGTGTTCAACACTACCGACGTGACGCCGGGCGAGACGGTATGCGTGGTCGGTTGCGGCGGGATCGGGCTCGCTGCCGTCAACGCGGCGAAGATCGCCGGTGCGGGGAAGATCATCGCGCTCGATCCGGTCCCCGAGAAGCGCGCGATGGCGGAAAAACTCGGTGCGACGCACAGCATCGATGCGCTGTCCGACACCGCCGCGGACGAAGTCGTCGCGATCACCAAGGGCGGCGTGCATCACGCGATCGAGGCGGTCGGGCGTGCGCAATCGGCGGCGACCGCCGTGAAAGTGCTTCGTCGCGGCGGCACCGCGACGATCTTGGGGATGATGCCGCTCGGCGAGAAGGTCGGGCTGTCGGCGATGGACCTGCTGTCGGGCAAGCGCTTGCAGGGCGGCTTCATGGGCTCGAACCGCTTCCCGGTCGACATCCCGCGGCTGGTCGATTTCTACATGCGCGGGCTGCTCGATCTCGACACGATCATCGCCGACCGAATGCCGCTCGAGCGGATCAACGACGCGTTCGACGAACTCCGCCGCGGCGACACCACTCGCAGCGTGATCACCTTCTCGTGAGTGACGCATCGACCAGCATGGTCGGCACGATCGCAGTCGGCGACAAGGACCGCCTCGACCTCGACACGCTTGGCGCGTGGATGACCGCCAACGTGCCCGGCTATGCCGGTCCGCTGACCTACGCGAAGTTCGCCGGGGGCCAGTCGAACCCGACCTACCGCCTCGACACGCCGGAGCGCGCTTATGTGCTGCGCCGGAAACCGTTCGGCCCGATCCTGCCGAGCGCGCACGCCGTCGATCGTGAATACCGCGTGATTGTGGGCCTCCATCCGACCGGCTTCCCGGTGCCTCGGCCCTATGGTCTCTGCGAGGACGCGGCGGTCATCGGTTCGGCGTTCTACGTCATGGAGATGGTCGAAGGGCGGACGATCTGGGACGGCGCGATGCCGGGTGCGAGTCCGCCTGAGCGCACCGCGCACTACGAGGCGATGGTCGACACGCTCGCCGCGCTCCACAACACCGATTATGCGGCGGCTGGGCTCGGCGAGTACGGCAAGCCCGGCAATTATTTCGAACGCCAGGTCGGCCGCTGGACCAAGCAATATCGCGCCGCCGAGACCGAGCATATGGAGTCGGTCGAACGGCTGATCGAATGGTTGCCGCGTACGCTCCCCGAGCAGACGCGGACCTCGATCGTCCACGGCGACTACCGCATCGACAACATGATCTTCGCGCCGTCCGAGCCTAAGGTCATCGCGGTGCTCGACTGGGAATTGTCGACGCTCGGCGATCCGCTGGCGGACTTCTCATATCTGCTGATGAGTTGGGTGACCGAACCTGAGGGGCGCTCGGGCGTGCTCGGCATGACCGGCCCGGAGACGGGCATTCCGACGATCGAGCAGGTCGTGGAGCGCTATTGCGCCGCCACTGGCCGTGACGGCGTGCCTGATCTCAACTGGTATTTCGCCTATAACCTCTTCCGCCTGACCGGCATCGTCCAGGGCATCAAGAAGCGCATCATCGACGGCACTGCGTCGAGTGCGCAGGCGGAGAAGACGGTCGCCAAGATCCACGGTCTGGCGGACGCTGCCTGGGGATTCGCGGTGAAGGCGGGGGCCTGATTCCCCTCCCGCTTGCGGGAGGGGTTAGGGGAGGGGCTGACCTTCCCCGGCATGAAACGTTGCGGAAAGATCGGGCCCTCCCCCGACCCCTCCCGCAAGCGGGAGGGGAGAAGTCAGTGTCGCAATTTGATCTCACAGGGCAGGTCGCCATCGTCACGGGATCGTCGCGAGGGATCGGCTTGGCCTCCGCGCGCGAGCTGGCCGAGCACGGCGCGAAGATCGTGATCTCCAGCCGCAAGCAGGACGCCTGCGATACCGTCGCGGCGGAACTCAACGCCAGACACGGCGACGGCACCGCGATCGCGGTCGCCGCGAACATCTCCGACAAGGCCGGACTTCAGAACCTCGTCGACCAGACCCGCTCACAGTTCGGCCGGATCGACATGCTCGTCTGCAACGCCGCCTCGAACCCTTATTACGGCCCCCAGGCCGGCATCGCCGACGATCAGTTCCGGAAGATCCTCGACAACAACATCGTCTCCAACCACTGGCTGATCCAGATGGTCGCGCCCGAGATGCTGGAGCGGCGCAGCGGCAGCATCATCATCATCTCGTCGATCGGCGGCCTGCGCGGCTCGCCGGTGATCGGCGCCTATTGCATCAGCAAGGCCGCCGACATGCAGCTCGCGCGCAACCTCGCGGTCGAGTTCGGCCCGTCCAACGTCCGCGTGAACTGCATCGCTCCCGGCCTGATCAAGACCGACTTCGCCCGCGCCTTGTGGGAAGACCCGCAGCGGATCGAGGCAGCGAACACCAGCGTGCCGCTCCGCCGGATCGGTGAGCCCGAAGAGATCGCCGGGGCAGTCGTCTTCCTGGCGTCGTCGGCAAGTAACTTCATGACCGGCCAGACGATGGTCATCGATGGCGGCGTCACGATCTAACCGAAGGACCATGCGATGCGCTTTACGGACAAATCCATCATCGTGACCGGCGCAGGCTCCGGCATCGGCCGTGCCGCCGCGCTCCTGTTCGCGAGCGAGGGGGGCAGTGTCGTCGTCGCCGACAAGACCGAAGGCGCCTACGAAACCGCGCACCTGATCACGCAGGCCGGCGGCACGGCGAAGGCGATCCGCATCGATGCTGGGCTGGAGGAGGACGTGATCCGCACGATCGCGCTCGCCTGCGACAGTTTCGGCGGACTCGACGTGATGTTCGCCAATGCGGGTATTTCGGGCGGCATGGCCAACCTGTTCGATACCGACGTCGCACTGATCACCGAGGTACTGCGCGTCAACCTGATCGGCCCCTTCCTCGCGATCAAGCATGCCGCGCCGCGTATCGCCGAGCGAGGGAAGGGCGCTATCGTCCTCACCGCCAGTGTCGCCGGCATTCGCTCCGGCGCCGGCTCGCCCGCCTATTCCGCGTCGAAAGCCGGCGTCATCAACCTCGCCGCCGTCTCCGCGCAACAACTGACCGGCTCGAACGTCCGCGTCAACGCGATCTGCCCCGGCCTGACCGAGACCGGCATGACCAAACCCGTCTTCGACTACGCACGCGAGGCGAACAAGATGGACCGCGTCGGCCGCCTCAACCCGCTCCACCGCGGCGCGCAGCCCGAGGAACTCGCCAAGGTCGCGTTGTTCCTCGCCTCCGACGACGCCAGCTACGTCAACGGCCAGGCGATCGCGGTCGACGGCGGTCTCTCGTCCAGCCATCCGGTCACCCGGCAGGAATACGGCAAGACCGCCGCCTGACCGATGATGCTGTCGGGTCGCGGCGTTTCGGCCGCTGGGTACGCTTGCGCAACGACTTTTGCGGGACCATTTGCGATGTGCGGGCGTTGAGCGTCCGACCCCAAAAGGAGAACCCCCATGGCTTTCGAACTCCCGCCGCTGCCCTACGCTTACGATGCGCTCGAGCCGGTGATCGACCAGGAAACGATGAAGTTTCATCACGACAAGCATCACGCGGCGTACACCGCGAAGCTGAACGAAGGCGTCGAGAAGGATTCCGCGCTGGCGGGCAAGTCGATCGAGGACATCCTCGGCATGATCTCGTCGCAGCCGCCGCTGGTCCGCAACAATGGCGGTGGTTTCTGGAACCACGACTTCTTCTGGAAGACGATGGCGGCCAAGAACGGTCAGGCACCGTCGGGCAAGCTCGCCGAGGCGATCGATCGCGACTTCGGCAGCCTCGACAAGCTGAAGGAAGAGTTCAACACCAAGGGTGCGGGGCAGTTCGGCTCGGGCTGGGCGTGGCTGATCGCGGACGACAGCGGCAAGCTGAAGGTGACGAGCACGCCGAACCAGGACAACCCGCTGATGGACGACGCCAAGGAGCCTGGCACGCCGCTGCTCGGTAACGACGTGTGGGAGCATGCCTATTACCTGACGTACAAGAACGATCGCCCGGGCTATCTGAAGGCCTGGTGGGACATCGTGAATTGGGACGTCGTCGGCGAGCGCTACGCGAAGGTCGCTGGCTAAGCCAGATTCCCCTCCCGCTTGCGGGAGGGGCTAGGGGAGGGCGCGACGTACGTACTGGCGTCCGGTCTGTTTGGTCAGGCCCTCCCCCGACCCCTCCCGCAGGCGGGAGGGGAGCAGTAGATTACCCTTCGGGCGGCAGGTCGGTCACGGCTTTGTCGCCCGTTTGCAATCCATGCTTCAACAGCATCGGAATGTTGGCGAACGCGAAGAGCAGCGTCAGCGGGATCGCGCCCCAGAGCTTGAAACCGACCCAGAAATCCCAGGTCGTGTTGCGCCACACCGCTTCGTTCAGCACCGCCATGAACACGAAGAACACCGCCCAGTTGCGCGTCAGCTTGCGCCAACCATCCGCGGACAGACCGGGGTATGCGGTGGCGAGCAGCGACTGGAGCAGCGGGCGTCCGGTGACGAGACCGAACGTCAGGATCGCCGCGAACATCGCGTAGATGATCGTCGGCTTCATCTGGATGAAGCGCTGGTCGTGAAAATAGATCGTCAGACCGCCGAACACGACGATCAGCGCGCCCGACAACCACAGCATCGGCGAGATATGGCCGGTCTTCACCTTCGACACGATCATCGCGGCGATCGTGGCGATGATGAACGCGGTAGTCGCGGCGACCACGCGGACGATCGGCAGGCCGGGCGTGAGGAAGTTGACGGCGAAGAAGATCGCGAGCGGGCCGTAGTCGACCGCCATGCGGAGGCCGGGGGATAGGGGGGGCTTGGTTGGGGTCACTGGATTTTCGCTTCCTGGGGGCGGGTGCGTGCGTGCGGGCATGTACCTCGATACAGGCTCTCGACAAGCTCGATCCTTACTCGGCACGAACGGGGTGGGTTCGGGAGGGCAGCTATCAGCCCACGCCGTTCGTCCCGAGTAGCCGTCGAGCTTGTCGAGATGGCGTATCGAAGGACATTCCGAGTGTTACTTCCGAACGCTCTCCACCCCGGCGATAATGCGGCTCACCTCGTTCGCATCGAATGGGCGAAGATCCGTCATGCCCTCGCCGATGCCGATCGCGTGAATCGGAAGGCCGTATTTTTCTGCCGCCGCCACGAGAACGCCGCCGCGCGCGGTGCCGTCGAGCTTGGTCATCACGAGGCCGGTGACGCCTGCGACCTCCTTGAAGACCTCGATCTGCTGGAGCGCGTTCTGGCCGGTCGTCGCGTCGAGCACCAGGACGATGTCGTGCGGGCTCTCGGGGTTGATCCGCCCAAGCACGCGGCGGATTTTCGCCAGTTCGTCCATCAGTTCGCGCTTGTTCTGCAAGCGGCCCGCGGTGTCGACGATCAGCACGTCAATGCCGGTCTCGGTCGCCTTCTTGACCGCGTCCCACACCACGCCCGCCGCGTCGCCGCCCTCGGGGCCGGTGACGATCGGTACGCCGACGCGCTCGGCCCAGGTCCGGAGCTGGCCGATCGCGGCGGCGCGGAAGGTGTCGCCGGCGGCCAGCATCACGCCGTAATCCTGCTCCATCAACAGATGCGCGAGCTTGGCGATGGTGGTGGTCTTGCCCGAGCCGTTGACGCCGATGACGAGGATCACCTGCGGGCGCGGGAAGGCGTCGATTTCGATCGGCTTGGCGACTGTGGCGAGCACCTTCTCGACCTCCTCGGCGACGATCACGCGGATGCCGAGTTCCTCCATGTTGCGTTCGAAGCTGCCTTCGGAAAGGCGGCGGCGGATGCGGCCGGCAGTCTCGGGACCGAGATCGGAGGCGATCAGCGCTTCCTCGATGTCGTCGAGCGTCGAATCGTCGAGCCGCGCGCCGCCGAGGCCGGCGAGGTTGCCGACCAGCCGGTCGGAGGTGCGCTTGAAGCCGCCAATCAGCTTGTCGTGCCAGGTGGGGGTGGTGCTCATGATGGTTCTCGTGTTGCGCTGAGGCGGTCGGACGTGGCGCCGGTGATCGTGATGCGGACGATGTCGCCGGGTATGGCGGGTTCGTCCAGCAGGACTTCTGCGAAATTACCGATATGGCCGCGCTCGCCGGGGCGTTCTACGAGCAGATCCTGCGATGTTCCCACCAGGGTTTGGAGCCAGTTCGCTCGCGCGGTTTCGCCGGCGTCGCGGAGGAGGGCGGCGCGCTGGCGGCGGACTTCGGGCTCGACCTGCGGCATGCGCGCGGCGGGGGTGCCGGCGCGGGGCGAATAGGGGAAGATGTGCGGGTGGACGATGTGGCAGTCGTCGATCAGCGCGCGCGTGTTGGCGAACATCGCCGCGTCCTCGGTCGGGAAGCCTGCGATCAGGTCCGCGCCGATCGCGATGTCGGGGCGGGCGGTCTTGAGGCGCTCGACGAGGGCGACGCTTTCGGCGCGCGAATGGCGGCGCTTCATGCGCTTGAGGATCATGTCGTCGCCGGCCTGCAATGACAGGTGGACGTGCGGCATGATCCGAGCTTCGGTCGTCAGGAGCGCGAAGAGGCGGTCGTCGATCTCGATACCATCAAGGGAGGAGAGGCGCAGGCGTTCGAGGTTCGGGACGTGATGCAGGATGCGTTCGACGAGATGGCCGAGTGTTGGGGCGCCGGGGAGGTCGGGGCCGTAGCTGGTCAGGTCTACGCCCGTCAGGACGATCTCGCGGTGGCCTGCGTCGACGAGGCCGGCGATCCGGTCGACGACCGCGCCCGCGGGAACCGAGCGGCTGGGGCCGCGGCCGAAAGGGATGGCGCAGAAGGTGCAACGGTGGTCGCAGCCGTTCTGAACTTCTACGAAGGCGCGGGCGTGCGCGGAGAAGCTGGCGGCGAGGTGGGGAGCGGTCTTGCGGACCTGCATTATGTCGGAGACGACGACCGGAGCTTCGGTCTGCCAAGCTTGCGACGTCAACTTGTCCGCATTGCCGACGACGCGGTCGACCTCGGGCATCGCGGAGAAACTGGCAGGGTCGATCTGTGCTGCGCATCCGGTGACGACGATCTGCGCGTCCGGACGGTCGCGCTTGGCGCGGCGGATCGCAACGCGCGTCGCCTTCACGGCGGCGTTGGTGACCGCGCAGCTGTTGACCACGACCATGTCCCGCCCGGCGACGAGCGCGCGGATGGTCTCGCTTTCGGCGATGTTGAGGCGGCAGCCGAGGCTGATGACCTCTGGCTGCGGGGCAGATGGCATGTGGCGCGATTTAGGAGGGGCGGGGGGGGAAGTCCACGGTTTGCGTCATGCGGCGGCCGACATGGTGTTCTCCTGCGAACGCAGGAGCCTAGGGTACCGGACGGAGCGGTGCTTGGTCCTGGGCTCCTGCGTTCGCAGGAGAACGGATCGGGGAGCGACCATTTACCTATTCCACCCCGGCGGAGGCCGGGGCCCAGTTGGGGGACGATCATTGGGAAGGACGGTGCGTTGTAACTGCAACCTTCCCAACTGGGCCCCGGCCTTCGCCGGGGTGGTGTTTTGTGAATCGGCCTCAGCCCGCCAACCGCGGTGCAATGCCGCGCGGCGGTGGCACGCTCCGGTCAGGGCGCTGTGCCAACAAGCGCTTCTCCGCCAGCAACCGCCGGACCTGCGCCGCGCCGAGCGGGCGCCCGTACAAATATCCTTGGCCCTTCGCACAACCCATGCCGCGCAGGCGCTCCTCAATCGCGGCGTCCTCGATCCCTTCCGCGGTAGTCGGCAGGTTAAGGCTGTCCCCCAGCCGCACGATCGTGTTCACGATCGCCATGCTCTCCGGATTGTCCAAGATCGACGAGACGAAGCTCTTGTCGATCTTGATCCGGTCGAACGGCAGCGCCCTCAGATGCGCCAAGCTCGAATAGCCGGTGCCGAAATCGTCGAGCGCAAGTCGGATGCCCTGGTTTTTCAGACTCCCCACGATCGACTGCGCGAGGGGAAGGTTGTCGAACAATGCGCTCTCGGTGATCTCGATTTCGAGCCGGCTGGCAGGAAAGCCCGTCTCGACCAACGTCTTGATGATCTTCTGTGCGAGCCACGCATCGCGCAACTGCAGCGGCGAGACGTTGACCGACAAGGTGAGCCCGGCGTCCCAGTCGCGCGCGGCGGCGAACGCCTGGCGCATGATCGACAGCGAGAGGTCGCCGATCATCCCGGTTTCCTCCGCGATCGGGATGAACACGTCGGGCGCGATCGTGCCGCGCGTCGGATGTTCCCAGCGTGCCAACACCTCGAAGCCGGTGATGAGGCCGGTGGTCAGATCGACCTGTTGTTCGAAATAGGGGACGACCTCGTGCGCCGGGATCGCGCTGCGGAGACCCGCTTCGAGTTCGCCACGCAGTTGCAGCGAACGCTCCATCGAGGTGTCGAACCACGCGTGACGACTACGCCCGGCGGTCTTGGCCGCGTGGAGCGCGATGTCGGCGTTGCGCAGCAAGGCGTCGACCGAGGCGCAGTCACGATCGGACCGGGCTATGCCGATCGAGACGCTGCTGTGAATGTCGACGCCATTGGTACGGAACGGCAAGGCGAGGCCTGCGACCATGCGCTCTGCGATCCGGTCGGCGACGTTCTCGTGCGCGGAGTCGAAGACGAATGCGCAGGCGAACTCATCTGCGCCCAGCCTGGCGAGCAGGCTGGTACCGGGCGCGATCGCTGCGATCGTTTCCGCGACATGAGCGAGCAACAGGTCGCCTACTGCATAGCCGTGCAGATCGTTGACGCTCTTGAAGTGATCGATGTCGATCGTCAGCATGGCCATCGCCTTGCCGCGGCGGCGCGTACTGGCAAATAGTGCCGCGCCGTCTTCGGACAGGCTGCGGCGATTGAGCAAGCCGGTGAGCGGATCGCGTTGCGCCAGCGCGTGGGCGTGGCGGCCGGCGTCGGACAGAATGCTCAGCTCTTCCGACAGGGCCCGGTATCGGAACCAGCCGAACATGATCAGCGCCGCGTTCAGCAACAGCGCTGCGACCAGGCCGTGATCGATTACCGCATCGCTGCCGTGCCAATGTGCCAGTGCCTTGACGACCGCGGTGCCGGCGGTGCCGACGAACAGAAGCAGTGCGGCGCCCGTTACGGCGCCGGTCATGAATTCCCGACTGATGTTGCGGAGCGAAAATCTCGCCGCCGACTTTACGGTCATGGGGTTGGCCTGTTCGGTCTCTTGCTTGGGTGGCGGTGTGGCATGCGACACGTGTAAGATATGTTAAGAAGACGTATAGGCGGGACGGGGCGAGCCGCGGGCGCGATTGGCTGCGCCGATGTTGGGTGCTGTATGCGCCAAGGTAGCAGAGTGTTCTCCCGCGAAGGCGGGAGCCCAGACTGGACTCCCGCCTTCGCGGGAGAACCATCGGGCGTCGTCTCATTGCCCGCTCGGCGACCCGTCTTGCATCCCGAACCGCATTCCAGTAGGTGGCGCATCACGTTCCGTTACGGGGCGCATTGGACGAGCATCCAAGGATGCACGCTGGCCGGCGAGGTTTCGCCCGCCGGCGCTTTTGCGTTTGGTAGCGGTGTATGGGAGTATTTCGATGTTCGAAAGCCTGAGCGATCGACTTGGCGGCGTCTTCGACCGCCTTCGCGGCCGGGGTGCGCTGACCGAAGCGGACGTGCGTGCGGCGATGCGCGAGGTGCGCGTTGCGTTGCTCGAAGCCGACGTCGCGCTGCCCGTCGCGCGCGAGTTCGTCGAGAAGGCGACCGAGAAGGCGATCGGCCAGAACGTCCTGCGCTCGGTCACGCCGGGGCAGCAGGTCGTCAAGATCGTCAGCGATGCGCTGGTCGAGATGCTCGGCTCGGATGCCGTCGAGCTCGAGCTGGGCGTCACGCCGCCGGCGGTCATCATGATGGTCGGCCTCCAGGGCTCGGGCAAGACTACCACCACCGCCAAGATCGCCAAGCGGCTGGCGGCGGGGCAAGCCAATTTCGGACAGGCCGGTCGCGAGCGCAAGAAGGTGCTGATGGCGTCGCTCGACGTCAATCGCCCGAACGCGCAGGAGCAGCTGGCGACGCTCGGCACGCAGATCGACGTCGCGACCCTGCCGATCGTGCAGGGCCAGCAGCCGGTTGATATCGCCCGTCGCGCGATGCAGGCGGCCAAGCTCCAGGGCTACGACGTCCTGATGCTCGACACCGCGGGTCGACTCCATGTCGACCAGGCGCTGATGGACGAGATGAAGGCGGTTGCCGACGTCGCCAACCCCGCCGAGATCCTGCTGGTCGTCGACTCGCTGACCGGCCAGGACGCGGTCAACGTCGCGCAGAACTTCTCCGACCAGGTGCCGCTGACGGGTATCGTCCTGACCCGCATGGACGGCGATGCCCGCGGCGGCGCGGCGCTGTCGATGCGCGCGGTCACCGGCAAGCCGATCAAGTTCGCAGGCACCGGCGAGAAGCTCGATGCGCTCGAGGCGTTCCATCCGGAGCGCGTTGCCGGCCGCATCCTCGGCATGGGCGACGTCGTCAGCTTGGTCGAACGCGCCGCGGAGTCGATCCAGGCCGAAGACGCCGAGCGGATGGCCGCCAAGATGGCCAAGGGTCAGTTCGACATGAACGACCTGCGTGCTCAGCTGGCGCAGATGCAGCGGATGGGCGGGCTTGGCGCATTGGCGGGGATGATCCCCGGCATGAAGAAGGCGCAGGGCGCGGTCGCGTCCGCCGGTGGTGAAAAAATGCTGGTGCACATGGACGCGATGATCGGATCGATGACGATCAAGGAGCGCAACAAGCCCGAACTGATCAACGCCAAGCGCAAGATCCGCATCGCCAAGGGCTCCGGGACGACCGTCCAGGAGGTCAACAAGCTGCTCAAGATGCACCTCGAAATGTCGACCGCCATGAAGAAGATCAAGAAGATGGGCGGCATGAAGGGCATGATGGCGATGCTCGGCAAGGGCGGCATGGGCGGCGGTCTCGGCGGTATCGGCAATGCGATCGGCGGGCCGCAGATGGGCGACATGCTCAACAAGGCCGGCGCTAGTGGCTTGCCGGGCGGTGGCGGCGGTATGGGCGGCGGCGGTCTGCCGGGGCTTGGTGGCCCCAAGATGCCGCAGATGCCTGCCGGTTTCGACGATTTTCTGAAGAAGAAATAACCTCTTATCCAACCACGACACTTCGGCTCGCGCCGGAGAATTTATTAGAAAACGAAGGAAAATATCATGGCAATCAACATTCGCCTCGCGCGCGGTGGCTCCAAGAAGCGTCCTTACTACAAGATCGTCGTTGCCGATGCGCGTTCGCCGCGTGATGGCCGCTTCATCGAGAAGATCGGCAACTACAACCCGCTCCTCGCCAAGGACAACGAGCAGCGCGTGCAGCTCGACGCCGATCGCGCGAAGCATTGGCTGAGCGTCGGCGCGCAGCCGACCGACCGCGTCGCGCGCTTCCTCGACCAGGCTGGCGTGCTCGAGCGTTCGGCGCGAAACAACCCGAACAAGGGCAAGCCCGGCGAGAAGGCCACTGAGCGCGCCGAAGAGCGTGCGACTAAGGCGGCTGAAGCTGCCGAGGCCGAGGCCGCTGCAAAGGCTGCACCTGCTACGGGCAGCAACGAAGAGACCGAGCAGGTCGTCGCTGCCGAAGTCGAAGACGCCACGAGCGCTTCGTAAGGTCTAGGGGCGGTCGGGATATCCCGGCCGCCCTTGTTCCGTCATCCCAGCGTACGCTGGGATCTAGGGCCATGAACGACAGCGTTCGTGACACCGGATCCTGGTCGAGCTCAGGATGACGATAAGGGTAACGGACGCGTTCCGCACCCGATCCGGACTTCGTGCGTTCTCTCAATCGGTAACCCCGAACAGGAGCGCATGATGGCCCCCGAAACCGACCCCCGCACAGCCCCCGCACCCGAGGACATCGAAGATGCCACCAACCAAGGCGTCTCCGCCGAAGACCCCGCCGAAGGCTCCGACGACACCCCCGGTCGCGACGAAGGCTCCGCGCAAGGCTGACGTCACGCTCGCCGTCGTCATCGGTGCGCACGGCATCGGTGGCGAAGTGCGGTTGAAGGTCTTCGCCGAGAACTTCGGGAGCTATAAGAGCTTCAACGACGGTGGGCTGACGCTGAAGTCCGCCCGCAACGGCAACAACGGCATGATCGCGCGCTTCGCCGAGGTCGCCGATCGTAACGCTGCCGAGGCGATGCGCGGAACCGAACTGACGGTGCCGCGGTCTTCGCTGCCGCCGCTGGAGGATGGTGAATATTATCACACGGATGTGATCGGGCTCGATGTCGTCTCGACCGACGGCGAGGCGATCGGACGCGTGGTCGCTATCGATAATTTCGGTGCGGGCGACGTGATCGAGATCGAGCGGCCGCCCGTGGATGACAAGCCCGGCAAGCGGTTCATGATACCGATGCGCCCTGAAGCCGTTCCCGAATGGAATGCTGACCGGCTCATTGTCGAGGCTTCGTTCGCGGCTGAGTAAGCCTTGTTCTCCCAAGTTGAGTAGCGTTTACCGTCGAAGCGGTCGCTGTTCGGCGAGCGTGTTGCGGATGGTCGTCGCGGCAACGCCAGCTTCGCCCATCGCGTGGCTGATCTGGTCGAGACCCTTCACCACGTCGCCGGCTGCGAACAGGCCGGGTATCGATGTGCGCTGGTGCGAGTCTACTTCTAGGCACCCGTCCTCGGATGCGCGTGCGCCTGCTGCGACGGCCAGTTCCGAACGGATTACCGATCCGAGCGCTGGATAGATGCTATCGAACGACAACCGGCCGTCGACCGTGTCGAGTGCGAGCTTGTCGTCCTCGATCGCGTAGTTGCCGCAGGGGCCTCCGACGCGGACGATCCCGGCTTCGTCTAGTGCAGCCTCGCATGACGGATCGAGATCGTGGCTCCCCTCGGGCGCGATCAGTGTCACGTCTTTCGTGTAACCGCGCAGGAACAGCGCCTCGCGCATGCCGTGGTCGCCGGTGCCGATGATGCCGACGCGCTTGTCGGTGACTTCGTAGCCGTCGCAGATCGGGCAGTAGCGGAGCAACCCGGCCTCCAGCGCTTCGTCGTGGATGGCGTCGGGCATGTCCGGGCGGTTGTTCACGACCCCGGTGGCGAGCAGCACGCTCCGGGCTCGCGCGCGGCGATCGCCGAGCCGCACGGTGAAGCCGTCGTCCTCCACCTCGATCGCATCGACCCGCACGCCCTCGCGCACGGCGCCGTAGTTCTCCGCCTGCGCCAGCATCCGCCCGAGCAGGTCCGTCCCGCGGATGCCTTCGGGGTAGCCGGCATGGTTGTGCGTGCACGGGATAAGCGCCGCGCGGCTGCTCCCGCAATCGAACAGGCGGATCGAAAGGTGGAAGCGCGCGAGATAGATCGCCGCGGTCAGGCCTGCCGGGCCGGCGCCTATAATGATGCAATCGTCCATCCGCCGCGAGCGTTTTGGCAGCGTAATTGTTCCGTCGCGCCGATCCGTATAGGTGCTGGGCGCATTCGGCGCCGCACGCTGGCGCAAACGCATAGAGAATTGGACGCTGTGACTTTCGCTGCCACGATATTGACGCTGTATCCGGAGATGTTTCCGGGGCCGCTGGGGACGTCGCTCGCTGGGCGCGCGCTCGGGGAGGGGCGGTGGTCTTGCTCGCCGGTGCAGATCCGGGACTTTGCTACCGACAAGCACAAGTCGGTGGACGATACGCCGGCGGGGGGCGGGGCCGGGATGGTGCTCCGTGCCGACGTCGTAGCCTCGGCGATCGACAGTGTGGCCGACGGGCGGCCAGTGCTGGCCATGACTCCTCGGGGGAAGCCGCTGACCCAGGAGCGAGTGCGGGAGCTCGCGCAGGGCCCCGGCGTCACCATTCTCTGCGGCCGGTTCGAGGGATTCGACGAACGCCTGTTCGAGGCGCGGGAGATCGAGGAGGTCTCGATCGGCGACTACATCCTGTCGGGTGGCGAGATGGGGGCGCTGGTGCTGCTCGATGCTTGCATTCGGCTGCTGCCCGGCGTAATGGGCGCGGCTTCTAGTGGGGATGACGAGAGCTTCGAAACGGGGCTGCTCGAATATCCGCATTATACCCGACCTCAGATATGGGAAGGGCGCACGATCCCGCAGGTGCTGCGATCGGGGGATCATGCGAAGATCGCTGCATGGCGCAAACGCCGCGCGGAGATCGATACACGGTCACGGCGACCGGACCTTTGGGAGCGCCATGAGGGCGTTCGGGTCCAGTCGCCCTCTGGCGCGCAGCGACACGAGGACGAGACATGAACCTGTTGCAGACGATCGAAGCCGAGAACATCGCGAAGTTCCTGGCCAACAAGACGATCCCCGATTTCCGCCCCGGCGACACGCTGAAGGTCGGCGTGAAGGTCGTCGAAGGCGAGCGCACGCGTATTCAGAACTACGAGGGCGTGTGCATCGCGCGCTCGAACAAGGGCATGGGCTCGAACTTCACCGTGCGGAAGATGAGCTTCGGCGAGGGCGTCGAGCGCGTCTTCCCGCTCTACTCGCCGAACGTCGATTCGATCGAAGTCGTCCGCAAGGGCGCCGTGCGTCGCGCCAAGCTGTATTACCTGCGTGGCCGCACCGGCAAGGCAGCGCGTATCGCCGAGCGTCGCGACATGCGCCCTGCAAAGGGCACTGCAGCCGCCGAGTAATCGGAGACTGCTAGAGTTGAAGAAGGGCGCGGGGGCGATGGTCCCCGCGCCCTTTTTCGTTGTGCGCCTGAAATCAGTGTCTTGCGCCGATGCTGCGGTGCGGAAGTGCACAAAGTTCACAGTCTCACAGCGTTCTGCACATCGCCCGATATGGGGCTCGATATGGGGCTCGATAGGGGCGTTTTGGGCCGAGGTGACGCATGCGGGATGGGCGGGGTTGGGCATTCGCTGAGGGTGCGCTCCGAGGCGCGTGTAGGACAGCGGATTAGCACGTCGGCCGGCGGCGGCCGTGGTGTCAGCGCGTTTCTCCGTCCTTCAGAGCATGGGGGCGGTTATTCGGTCGGACAGGGACGCGCTTCCTCCGGAGGCGCGACTTGCGCTTCCTTGTTCTCCCGCGAAGGCGGGAGCCCAGTCTGGGTCCCCGCCTTCGCGGGGAAACACGTCTTGGTGGCGGATTGGGATGGCTGCCTGCTTGGGCTAGACGAGGCCTTGCCACATGGAGCGCGCTCGCGTGGACATGCCCCACCCCGACCCTCCCCTGAAGGGGAGGGAGTTTTCGTCGTGCGCCATCATCGTCATCATCGCCATCGCATCATGCAACCTCGGCGCGTCACGCAATGCGTCGTCATCCCCGCGGAGGCGGGGATCCATATCCTCGGGGGCCGGTGATCACGGTGCGAGGCCAGCCAGTCTGGGTTCCCGCCTCCGCGGGAATGACGAGGCTTGGCGGGTGTGACGTAACCAACGCCGCCCGTCATCCTGACGAAAGTCAGGACCCAGAGCCAAGCAGCGCGGCGTTTGGGATCCTGGGTCCTGACTTTCGTCAGGATGACGGCGTGGGTGGGGAGGCGTTCCGCTTGCATTCGCCAACGCTGCCGTCTGGAGGGCGTAGTTATGGGGCGTGCGAGCGTCAGGGCCCGCAGACCGCCGCCAGCCCTTCTCGACCACCCGTCAGGCATCAGGCGTCAGGCCTCAGGCCTCAGGCCTCAGGCGTCGCGCCACGTGCCGGGCGCCAGACCCGCCACGGTCCAGTCGCCGATGCTCCACCGGACCAGCCGCAGCGTGGGGTGGTCGATCGCGGCGGTCATGCGGCGGACTTGGCGGTTGCGGCCTTCGCGGATCGTTATCTTCAGCCAGCAATCGGGGATGCTCGCGCGGACCCGGATCGGCGGCACGCGCGGCCAGAGGTCGGGCGCGGCGATCCGCTCGACATCGGCGCGGGCAGGGCCGTCCTTCAGCAGGACGCCGGCCCGCAACCGATCGAGCGCGTCCTCGCCGGCATCGCCCTCGACCTGCACGAGATAGGTCTTGGCCAGCTTGAACTTCGGGTCCGCGATCCGTGCCTGGAGGCGGCCGTCGTCGGTCAGCAGCAACAGCCCTTCGCTATCGCGGTCGAGCCGCCCCGCCGGATAGACGCCCGGCACATCGACGAACTGCGACAGCGTCGCGCGCGGGGTCGGACTGTTCACGTCGGTGAACTGGCTGAGCACGTCGTACGGTTTGTTGAACAGGATTACCCGGGTCATGATGGGGCTCTAACGGTATTGTCGGCTCAGTTCTATTGCTGTGTCTTTACCGGAGAGGGAGCGGTGGAGATAACAGCTTCCTGCAGTGTAGATATTTTGGCTAAGTACAGCGCTTGCAAACATCAATCTTGCAGGTTCAGCTCCAAAGAGTCGACATTATTTCCGTTTTCATCGAAACCAGTTGACATCTTTTGAAGCAGGTTGATCACGTTTAGTAGGATGAATCTGGCCTCAGCATCAGTGTAAACGCCTTCTACATGCATAACGGCGTTGCGCCATGGGTTCTTCACCGCATCAAGAGTAACATAGATGCTTTCTAAAAATGCTCCGCTCGAACCCGGCATTCTAACGCTTGATGGAAACTGGCTGTCTATTTTTGTCTTTATGGCACGTAGCATAATGCCCCAGTTGCGCTCCGATGGCTTTATTGGGTCGGGAATGTCTAAGTTTGAGGCAAACGCTTTAATACCGATTTCCAACATTCGCATGGCGTGAAATACGGATGCTGTTGGGCGCTGAACGCAAAGGCATTTTGCGGATTCTTCGCAATCGAACCATGCCGATGTAAATCTACCCGCAGCCTGTTCTCCCAGGAGTTCGGTAGGGTGCCCGAGTAGTGGCAGTTGCTCTCCTCTGACAACGAATAATTTGATGAAAGATAGGTGGTCCGCAAACCTACTTTCAACGTCATTCATCCAGTTTCGTAACTGTACAAAAGATATAACTACATCGGGATTGCGTAGGCGGTTGATTAAGCGTTCTGCCGCCACCCAGGCAGACTGTGCTCCAACATCGCTGAGATTTCCACTCAACGCTTGAACCGTGTCTGCCACCCGGTTTCTCGCATCTCCAATGAACGGCTCATCCTCGCCTGGTAGCTCTTGCTCAAGGATTGTTGCAAGCCTCCGAACCTCTGTTACTGCGCCAAAGAGCTGTGCGGCATTGAGTTCTAGCATATGCACCTTCCGGGCGAGATATTGAGGTCTTCGCCCTACAAATAGGCTGATGTTCGTCAGTGTGTCGTTGCTATAAAAAAGGCCACGGTATTTCTACCGCGGCCTTTTTTAAACCTACCAACAACACCAACCCTTACTGGTCGAGGAAGCTCCGCATTTTCCGGCTACGCGACGGATGCTTCAGCTTCCGCAGCGCCTTCGCCTCGATCTGGCGGATGCGCTCGCGGGTCACCGAGAACTGCTGGCCGACTTCCTCGAGCGTGTGATCGGTGTTCATGCCGATGCCGAAACGCATGCGCAGCACGCGCTCTTCGCGCGGGGTGAGCGACGCCAGCACCCGCGTGACCGTCTCCTTCAAGTTCGCCTGGATCGCGGCATCCACGGGGATGATCGCGTTCTTGTCCTCGATGAAGTCGCCGAGATGCGAATCCTCCTCGTCGCCGATCGGCGTCTCGAGGCTGATCGGCTCCTTGGCGATCTTTATCACCTTGCGCACCTTCTCCAGCGGCATGGAGAGGCGCTCGGCCATCTCCTCCGGAGTCGGTTCGCGGCCCTGCTCGTGGAGGAACTGGCGGCTGGTGCGGACCAGCTTGTTGATCGTCTCGATCATGTGGACCGGGATGCGGATGGTCCGCGCCTGGTCCGCGATCGAGCGGGTGATCGCCTGGCGGATCCACCACGTCGCATAGGTGCTGAACTTGTAGCCGCGGCGATACTCGAACTTGTCGACCGCCTTCATCAGGCCGATATTGCCCTCCTGGATGAGATCCAGGAACTGCAGGCCACGGTTCGTGTATTTCTTGGCGATCGAGATCACCAGCCGCAGGTTCGCCTCGACCATCTCCTTCTTGGCGATGCGCGCCTCGCGCTCGCCCTTCTGGACCATGTTGACGATCCGGCGGAACTCGGTGAGCGCCATGCCGGTCTGCTGCGTGATGTCGGCGATCTCGGCGCGGATGCGCTCGACTGCCTCGCCCTCGTTGGCGACGAACGCGGTCCACTTCTTGTCGACCTTGTTGACCGTCGTCAGCCAGTTCTCGTCGATCTCGTGACCGATATAGCGATCGAGAAAGTCCTTGCGCGGCACCTTGTGGCGCTCGGCAAGGCGCAGCATCTGGCCGCCCAGCGCGGTCAGGCGACGGTTATAGGCATAGAGCTGATCGACCAGATATTCGATCTTGGCGTTGTGGAACTGGACGCTCTCGACTTCCGCCGTGAGTTCCTCGCGCAGCTTCTGGTATTTGCGCTCGTCGGCAGCCGAGAAATCGCCACCGATGCCCATCGCGTCGACGCGCGACTGCTGGATCTTGCTGAACTTCTTGTAGAGCGCGGTGATGCTGGCGAACCGCTCGAGCGCGATCGGCTTGAGCTGTTCCTCCATCTGCGCGAGGCTGAGGGTGTTGTCCTCCTCCTCGTCGTCCGATGCGCGCGGGGCCCGGCGCTCGCCGTCCTCGTCCTCGTCGGCGGACGGCTCTTCGGGCTCGGCCTCTTCCTTGAACGAAGGGCCGGCGTTCTTCTCGCTGATCTCGCCGTCGTCGGCTTCGCCGTCCTCGGCCATCGCTTCCGGGGCGGGATCCTTCGACAGCATCGCGTCGAGATCCATGATCTCGCGCAGCTGCATCGTGCCCTCGTTCAGCGCGGTCGACCAGTCGATGATCGCGTTGAAGGTGATCGGCGATTCGCAGAGACCCAGGATCATCGTGTCGCGACCCGCCTCGATCCGCTTGGCGATCGCGATCTCGCCCTCGCGGCTAAGCAGCTCGACCGCGCCCATCTCGCGCAGGTACATGCGGACCGGATCGTCGGTGCGATCGATGGTCTCTTTCTTCTTCTCGATCGCGGGGCCTGTGTCGGCATCCGCGTCGGCGGCCTCCGGCTCGTCCTCGTCGTCCTTGGCGGGCTCGGTCTCGCCGTCCTCGCCGGCTTCGTCGTTCTCGACGATGTTGATGCCCATCTCGCTCAGCGCGGCGCTGATGTCCTCGATCTGGTCGGACGACATCTCGCCCTGCGGCAGCGCTTCGTTGAGCTGCTCATAGGTGATGTAGCCGCGCTTCTTGGCGCGCGCGATGACCTTCTTGATCGACGCATCGTTCATGTCGATCAGCGGCGCATCGCCGGTTTCGTTCGTCTCGGCGGGTTCCGCCATGTTCGCCTTAGCCATCAATCGCCCTCGGTACCCAACGCTCGGGCGTCTTCGTTCGACTGTACAAGATTTGCAAGTCGGACTTCCAACGCCTGTTTCTCTCTTACCATAGCCACTTGTCGTTCGAACGCATCTTCGGTGAAGTGCGTCTGCATCGCCGCGGTCGCCTGCTTGAGTGCCGCGTCTACCTCAGGGCGGGCGACCATGATCGCGATCGCCTCGTCGAGGTCGGCACGGACGCGGGCTGGATCGGCCGTGGTCTGCGTGAACGAATAGGGCATCGTATCGGCTCTCAACAGGTCACTCGCGACTGAATTGAAACCGGACCTCGCCAATATGGTGAGCAAGCGCCCGCTATCAAGCTTCTGGTCCTCAAGTGCAACATCTACGACCGCTTCGAACAATCGGCCGAGCGCGCCGTCGATCATTTGCAGCGAGCCGAGCACCTCCATGTGGCGCGCGATCTCGACCGGGTGGCGGATCAGCCCGGCGAGCACCGCCTTGGCCAAGACGCGGTCGATGCCGGTGGCGAGGAAGGCCTTCGCGTCTTCGGTCACCGGTGCGGCGGGGGGCTTCCAGCCGCCTTTCGGTCGCTCGCCGCGCGGCACGAAGGGGGCGCGGACGGGTTTGAAATGCTCGTAGAAGCGGTTCTTGAACTCGGCGTGATATTGCTGCTTCACCGACGGGTCGGCGATGCCTTCGGCGAGTTCGTGGAGGCGGCGCTTGAGGCCGGCGCGCTGTTCGGGGGTGTCGAGCGCCTCGGCGGCGACTTCGGACGCCCAGAGCCGATCGACGAGCTGTTCGGGGGCTTTGAGGAGTGTTTCGAACGCACCGGGGCCGCCCGAACGGACGAGGTCGTCGGGGTCCTGGCCTTGCGGGAGCGTGACGAAGGCGAGGCTGCGGCCGGGGGCGAGCAAGGGCAGCGCGCGGTGGGCGGCCCGGAGGGATGCCTTCTGGCCGGCGCCGTCGCCGTCGAAGCAGAGCAGCGGCACGTCGACCATCCGCCACAGCCGTTCGAGCTGGGCTTCGGTGAGCGCGGTGCCGAGTGGCGCGACCGCTTCGCCGAAGCCGGCCTGCGCGAGCGCGATGACGTCCATATAGCCTTCGACCACGAGCACGCGGCCGGACTTGCGCGAGGCTGGGGCGGCCTTGTCGAGATTGTAGAGCGTGCGGCCCTTGTCGAAGAGCGGGGTATCCGGGGAGTTGAGATACTTGGGCTCGCCACCGTCGAGCACGCGTCCGCCGAACGCGATCGTCCGGCCGCGGGGGTCGCGGATCGGGATCATCAGGCGGCCGCGGAACCGGTCGTAGGGGTCCTTACCCTCGACCGAGATGAGCATGCCGGACTCGATCAGCATCGGGTCGCCATAGTCCTTCAGCGCGGTCTTCAGCTTGCCGCGGCTGTCGGGGGCGAACCCCATGCCGAACGCGCGCGCCGTATCGGGCCTGATCCCGCGGCGGTCGAGGAGCGCGCGCGCGTCGGTGCCGGGGAGGCCGTTGAGCTGCTCGGTGAACCAGTCGGCGGCGTCGGACATGACCTCGTGCAGGCCCTTGGCGCGCTCGGCCTTGGCGGCGGACTGGCGGTCCATCGCCGGCATGTCCATGCCCGCCGCCTGCGCGAGCTCCTTCACGGCGTCCATGAAGGGCAGGCCGCGCTGATCCGTCATCCACTTGATCGCGTCGCCGTGCGCCGAGCAACCGAAGCAGTGGTAGAAGCCCTTGTCGTCGTTGACGTAGAAGGAGGGGGTCTTCTCGTTGTGGAACGGGCAGCAGCCCTTGTGCTCGCGACCGGCCTTGGTGAGCTTGGTGGTCTTGCCGACGAGGGCGCTGAGCGAGGTGCGGGCGCGGAGTTCGTCGAGGAATTGCGGGGTTAGGGCCATGGGGTGACTTTGGTGGGGGTGGTTTGTGCGGCCAAGCCCTCCCCCGACCCCTCCCGCAGGCGGGAGGGGAGCAGAAGGGGGGCGGCGTTTGCGGCGAGCGTAACAGAGTCCCCCTTCCGCTTGCGGGAGGGGTTAGGGGAGGGGCGTTCCGCGAGCACGCGCCCGATCTCGGCCACCACGCCCTCCATCCGTTCCAACACGTCGTTGTTCCAGAACCGGATCACACGGTAGCCTTGCTGTTCGATGAAGTGCGTTCGCCGGGCGTCGTCGTCGGAGTGCCAGTCATGCTGTCCGCCATCGACCTCGATCACGAGTTTCGAAGCGCGGGACACGAAATCACAGATGAACGGACCGATCGGGACCTGACGATTGAACCGCACGCCGGACGTTCGGCGCGCGGCGAGATGTTGCCATAGCGCGCTTTCGGCACGCGTCGGGTTGGTGCGGAGTGCTCGGATTCGGGTGCGTTGTTCCAATGCTCCGTCTCCTGTGTGGCGCTGCCCTCCCCCGACCCCTCCCGCAGGCGGGAGGGGAGTAGAATTTACGACAGCGCTGCCTTTACCAGGCCGCTCGCCTTGCTCATGTCCAGCTCGCTGGCGTGGCGCGCCTTCAGCTCGGCCATCACGCGGCCCATGTCCTTCATGCCGGTCGCACCGAGTTCCGTCTTGATCGCCTCGATCGCCGCCGATGTCTCCGCCTCGCTCATCTGCTGCGGCAGGAAGCGTTCGATCACCGCGACCTCCGCCGTCTCCGCATCGGCGAGTTCCTGGCGGCCGCCCTTCGAGAACATCTCGATCGACTCGCGGCGTTGCTTGACCATCTTCTGCAGCACTTCGACCACCAGCGCGTCGTCGCTCTCGGGCGCCTTTCCGGTCCGCGCCTCGATGTCGCGGTTCTTGATCGCGGCCTGGATCAACGAGATAGCGTTGCGGCTCTGCTTGTCGCCGGCCTTCATGGCGGTCAGCTGCGCAGCCTTGATGTCGTCGCGAATCATGTACTGGTCTTTCAGGTGGTTCGTGCGTAGCCCGACGGGATAGCGCGTCCGCCGCCCGTTTAACAGATTGACGCTGCGGCACGCCGGCCTTAGCGGACACCACTTAGCGACATCGTCAACGTAAAGAGAGTGCCCAGCCTGATGGCCGACACCAATCCTATTGCCATGCCCGCTGGAGCTACCGGCGTCCTGGTCCTCGCCAATGGCGACGTGATCTGGGGGCGCGGGTTCGGCGCAGAGGGCAGTGCGGTCGGCGAAGTGTGTTTCCACACCGCGATGACCGGCTATCAGGAGGTGCTGACCGACCCGTCCTTCGCCGGGCAGATGATCTGCTTCACGTTTCCGCACATCGGCAATGTCGGCGCGAACCCCGACGACGTCGAGGCGGACGACCCGCACGCGCTCGGCATCATCGTCCGCGAGGACGTGACGCAGCCGTCGAGCTTCCGCGCGGTCGAGGGGCTGGATGGGTGGATGAAGCGGCATGCGCGGATCGGCCTTTCGGGGGTCGACACGCGTGCGCTGACGCGGCGGATCCGGGTGGCGGGTGCGCCTAATGGCGTGATCGCGCATTCGGCTAGTGGCGAGTTCGACGTGCCGGCGCTGCTGGCGATGGCGCGCGCGTGGCCGGGGCTGGAGGGCATGGACCTCGCCAAGGACGTCTCGACCGAGATGCATTATGGCTGGGGTGAGGATGCGCCCGGCGGTGTCTGGAAGCTGGGCTTCGGCTACGGGGACAGCTCGCAAGCAGCAGAGGGCGCTTCTGCTCCCCTCCCGCTTGCGGGAGGGGTCGGGGGAGGGGCTGGCCAATCAGCGCCGACCCCGCCTGAGGCCATGCCCTCCCCCAACCCCTCCCGCGATGCGGGAGGGGAGCAGAAGACGCGCCCCCACGTCGTCGCGATCGATTATGGTTCGAAGCGCAACATCTTCCGCAACCTCGTCGAGGCCGGCGCGAAAGTCTCCGTCGTAAGCGCCACCGCCAGCTTCGAAGACGTGATGGCGCTCGCCCCCGACGGCATCTTCCTGTCGAACGGCCCCGGCGATCCCGCCGCGACCGCAGACTACGCGGTGCCGGTGATCCGCCAGCTGCTGGAGACGGGCAAGCCGTTGTTCGGCATCTGCCTCGGCCACCAGCTGCTCGGCCTCGCGGTCGGCGCGACCACGACCAAGATGTTCCAGGGCCACCGCGGCGCCAACCACCCGGTCAAGCGCCTCTCCGACGGCGCGGTCGAGATCACCAGCATGAACCACGGTTTCGCGGTCGAGCGCGACAGCCTGCCCGCGAACGTCCGCGAGACTCATGTGTCGCTGTTCGACGGGTCGAATGCAGGGCTGGAACTTACCGACAAGCCGGCTTTCTCGGTGCAGTATCATCCGGAGGCGAGCCCGGGGCCGCAGGATAGCCTGTATCTGTTTCGGCGGTTTGTGGGGTCGTTAGAAGCGTGAACGCAACGCTATCAAAGCCATGGCGGCCGCAATGGCATTACAGGCGATTTGATGGCTGGAAATCTTTGCGTAATGGTCGACAAGACTGGCGCCCTCTAAGCTTCGGAAAGCGTTATCTCGCAAAAACCGGGTATGCTCGCATTCTTCGGCACTATGGCTTCGATATTCGACAACATCCAATGCGGCCACAGGCTGTTCAGGTTCTACCGAAAGACGGTGTGCAAGCTGATAGGCTCGTACGGTTCCTCGGGCTCTTTGATAGAACTACTAGCTTGAAGCCCCTTTACCGGGTGGCACTCGGCATAAGGCGCACTTACGGCCTTCCTAATAGAACTCGATACAAGCAGAGCTGACATGCCAAAACGCACCGACATCTCCTCGATCCTCGTCATCGGCGCAGGACCTATCGTCATCGGCCAGGCGTGCGAGTTCGATTATTCGGGCACGCAGGCGATCAAGGCGTTGAAGGAGGAGGGCTATCGTATCGTCCTCGTCAATTCGAACCCCGCCACGATCATGACCGATCCCGGGCTGGCCGACGCGACCTATGTCGAGCCGATCACGCCCGCGATCGTCGCCAAGATCATCGAGAAGGAGCGGCCTGACGCGATCCTGCCGACGATGGGCGGGCAGACCGCGCTGAATACCGCGCTCGCGCTGTTCCATGACGGTACGCTGGAGAAGTTCGGCGTGACGATGATCGGGGCGGATGCCGATGCGATCGACATGGCGGAGGACCGGCTGAAGTTCCGCGACGCGATGGACCGGATCGGGCTGGAAAGCGCGCGCTCGGCGATCGCACATACTGTCGAGGAAGCGCTCGAAGGGCTTGAGAAGACGGGGCTTCCATCAATCATCCGGCCGAGCTTCACGATGGGCGGCTCGGGCGGCGGCATCGCGTATAACCGCGAGGAATTCATCGCGATCGTCCGCAACGGGCTCGACCTGTCGCCGACCACCGAGGTGCTGATCGAGGAATCGCTGCTCGGCTGGAAAGAATACGAGATGGAGGTGGTGCGCGATCGCAACGACAACGCGATCATCATCTGCTCGATCGAGAATGTCGATCCGATGGGCGTCCACACCGGCGACTCGATCACGGTCGCGCCGGCGCTGACGCTGACCGACAAGGAATACCAGATCATGCGCAACGCATCGATCGCGGTGTTGCGCGAAATCGGTGTCGAAACAGGCGGTTCGAACGTCCAGTTCGCGGTCAATCCGAAGGATGGCCGGCTGGTCGTCATCGAGATGAACCCGCGTGTTTCGCGGTCTTCGGCGCTGGCGTCGAAGGCGACCGGCTTCCCGATCGCGAAGGTCGCAGCCAAGTTGGCGGTCGGCTACACGCTCGACGAGATCGAGAACGACATTACCGGCGCCACCCCCGCCGCGTTCGAGCCGACGATCGATTACGTCGTCACGAAGATTCCGCGGTTCGCGTTCGAGAAGTTCAAGGGTGCGTCCAACACGCTCGGCACCGCGATGAAGTCGGTCGGCGAGGTGATGGCGATCGGTCGCAACATCCACGAATCGATGCAGAAGGCGTTGCGCGGGCTCGAGACGGGCCTGTCGGGGTTCAACCAGGTCGATCATCTGGTCGGCGCGCCGCGTGCGGAAATCGAGGCGGCGCTGGCCGTCGCGACGCCGGACCGGTTGCTGGTGGCGGCTCAAGCGTTGCGCGAGGGCTTCACGGTCGCCGAGGTGCACGCGATCGCCAAGTATGATCCGTGGTTCCTGGAGCGGATCGCCGAGATCATCGCGGCCGAGGCCAAGGTGATGAAGGACGGCCTGCCGATCGACGCGCCGGGTATGCGCCGCCTGAAGAGCATGGGGTTCAGCGACAAGCGGCTCGCATGGCTGGCGCTGCAGTCGGCCAATCTGCGCGGGATGAACCGCGGGATCGCGCGCGGCTCGGGGCTGATTCACGAGGTCGTCAAGGCGATGACCGGCGGCGTGACCGAGGAGGAGGTGCGCCAGCATCGCCTGAAGCTCGGCGTGCGGCCGGTGTTCAAGCGGATCGATACGTGCGCGGCCGAATTCGATGCGAAGACGCCGTATATGTATTCGACCTACGAGGCGCCGAGCTTCGGCGAGCCCGAGAACGAGTCCGAGCCTACGGATCGGAAGAAGATCGTTATTCTCGGCGGCGGGCCGAACCGGATCGGGCAGGGGATCGAGTTCGATTATTGCTGCTGCCATGCGTGCTTCGCGCTGGCGGATGCGGGCTATGAGACGATCATGGTCAACTGCAACCCTGAGACGGTGTCGACCGATTACGACACGTCGGACCGGCTGTATTTCGAGCCGCTGACCGCGGAGGACGTGCTGGAGATCCTGCACGTCGAGCAGCAGAACGGTACGCTGGTGGGCGTGATCGTGCAATTCGGCGGACAGACTCCGCTGAACTTGGCGCGCGCGCTGGAGGCTGCGGGCATCCCGATTTTGGGGACGACGCCGGACGCGATCGATCTGGCGGAGGACCGTGAGCGGTTCGCGGCGCTGATCACCAAGCTCGGGCTGCTGCAGCCGGCCAATGGTCTGGCGCGGAGCCGGGACGAGGCGGTCGCGGCGGCGGAGCGGATCGGCTATCCGGTGCTGATGCGGCCTTCGTATGTGCTTGGCGGGCGGGCGATGGAGATCGTCGATACGATCGGGCAGCTCGAGCATTACATCGCGACCGCGGTGCAGGTGTCGGGCGACTCGCCGGTGCTGATCGACCAGTATCTGCGCGATGCGATCGAGGTCGACGTCGACGCGATCTGCGACGGAACCGATGTCGTGGTCGCGGGCGTGTTGCAGCATATCGAGGAGGCGGGCGTCCATTCGGGTGACTCGGCTTGCTCGATCCCGCCATATTCGCTGTCGGCAGAGATCATCGCCGAGATCGAGCGGCAGACGGTGGCGCTCGCGCATGCCTTGTCCGTGGTCGGCCTGATGAACATCCAGTTCGCGGTGAAGGATGGCTTGGTCTATCTCATCGAGGTCAACCCGCGTGCGTCGCGCACCGTGCCGTTCGTCGCCAAGGCGATCGGTGCGCCGATCGCCAAGATCGCGGCACGCGTGATGGCAGGCGAGAAGCTGGTCAATTTGCCGAAGATCGACCGGCATATCGACTATTATGCGGTGAAGGAGGCGGTGTTTCCCTTCAACAAGTTCCCCGGTGTCGATCCGGTGCTGTCACCGGAAATGAAGTCGACCGGCGAAGTCATGGGAATCGATCCCGATTTCACGATCGCGTTTGCGAAGGCGCAGCTTGGCGCGGGGACGATCCTGCCGACCAAGGGCAATGTCTTCGTCAGCGTGAAGGACGGCGACAAGGCGATGATCGTCGAGGCGGTGAAGGCGCTGGTCGACACCGGCTTCTCGATCGTCGCGACCGGCGGCACCGCGGATCACCTCGCACTCGCCGGGTTGCCGGTCGAGAAGGTCAACAAGGTGGCGCAGGGTCGGCCGCATATCGTCGACCGGATCAAAGACGGCGATATCGCGCTGATCTTCAACACCACCGAGGGGTGGCAGAGCCTGAAGGACTCGCAGCCGATCCGGGCTTCGGCGCTGGGACAACGCATTCCGTACTTCACGACCGCGCCCGCTTCGCTCGAAGCGGCGAAGGCGATCGCCAAGCTTTCGACGCACAGCCTTGAAGTACGGCCGCTGCAATCCTATTATTCGCAGTCGCACGACTGATCCCGACATGAGAATGATGTGTGGGCGGGGCTGGTACAGGGCCTCGCGCGGGGAAATGGATTTGGGGACGAGATGATGGCGACCGTCGAAAAGATGCCGATGCTGCAGGAAGGCTATGAAACGCTGAGCGCGGATCTGAAGCGCCTGAAAGCCGAACGTCCGACGATCGTCGACGCGATCGAAGAGGCACGCGCGCACGGCGACCTGAGCGAGAACGCGGAATATCATGCCGCGAAGGAGCGTCAGGGCCAGGTCGAGGCATCGATCTCGGACATCGAGGACAAGCTGTCGCGTGCACAGATCATCGATCCGAAGGACCTGTCGGGCGACAAGGTCGTGTTTGGTGCGACGGTGACGTTGCTCGACGAAAACGACAAGCCGGTGAAGTATCAGATCGTCGGCCAGACCGAGGCTAACGCGAAGACCGGGCGGATCTCGTACAATTCGCCGCTGGGTCGCGGGCTGATCGGGCGGAAGCTCGACGAAGAGGTCGAGGTCACCGTGCCGGCCGGCGAGCGCTATTACGTCGTCTCCAAGATCGAGTTCATCTGAGCCTTATGCAATTCTTCGAGACGCGGGCGACGGCGATCATCACGATCGTGACGGTCATCGTCTCGGGATTTCTGGTGCTGAGCGGATCGCTTGGCTACTGGGCGGTGAACGCCGGGTTCATCCCGTTGCGGATGACCAATCTCGGTATCCCGAGCGAGCATATGTTCGTGGTGCCGTCCTGGGCGACGCCGCTGACGGCGACGTTGATCCATGGCGGGTGGGCGCACATCGCGCTGAACCTCGTGATGCTGGTGTATTGCGGGCAGTTCGTCGAGAAGGCGCTGGGGACGGCCGGTTTGGTCGTTTTGTATGTGCTGGGCGCGTATGCGGCGGCGGCGGGGCATTGGGCGTTCGGGCCTGAGTCTACCGCGCCGATGATTGGCGCCAGCGGTGCGATTTCGGCGATCGTTGGGGCTTATGCGTTACTGTATGGCGAGCGGCGGGCTCAGGCGATCGGGCCGGTGCCGGCTGGGGTCGTGCATGTGGTTTGGCTGGCGGCGGCGTGGATCGGGATCCAGTTGTTGATGGGGCTGGCCGGGTTTGGGGCTTCGGTTGGGGCTAGCGGGCCTATTGCCATTGGCGCGCATATCGGTGGGTTCTTGACGGGGCTGGTCTTGGCTCGGCCGTTGTTGCTTTGGCGTTACCGGGCCGCTTGAGCCGCCTGTCCATGACAGGCGTTTGCTCCGCCCTACGCTAAACCCACATGCACACCCACACCCACACCGTTCGTCCTGAGTAGCTGCTGAGCTTGTCGAAGCGGCGTATCGAAGGACAGGTTGGTGCGCGGGGCCTGTGCTTCGATACGAGCCCTCGATACGCTCCTTGCGGAGCTACTCGGTCTCTACTCAGCACGAACGGTAGTGGGAAAGGGCTACTGCCCAAGCCGCGAACTGGCGAGACCGCGGGAGCACGTTGCCGTAGTCTTGCGTGGCGTGCCTTCACCCATCGCCGCCTTTGGCGTCTCTCCCTCTCCCCGGCGGGAGAGGGGCGACGGGTGTGGCTTCACGCGAACTGATCGTCAGGCAGGTTGTCCTAAATCCGTCATCCCCGCGAAGGCGGGGATCCATAAACTATGTCGTTGCGATCAGGTCGCGACGTTAGCCAATATGGGTTCCCGCCTTCGCGGGAATGACCAAAGGGAAGCCGTTAAGCTACAGTCGCACCCAAGTTCGGCTCGAGCATCCGGTGCAGGTGCACCACAACGAACTTCATCTCGGCGTCATCGACGGTACGTTGCGCTGCAGCACGCCAAGCCTTCTCGGCACTGGCGTAATCAGGGAATACGCCGACGAACTCGATCTTGCTCAGATCGTTGAAATCCAGGGTGCGCGGGTCGCTGACGCGGCCGCCGAATACGAGGTGGAGCTTGCTCATGCGCTTGCTTTCCTAGGGAGGGGGTTGCCGCCTCCCTAGCGTGTTCGACCCGCGGTTTGAACCCTCAGACGGCAGGCTTTTGCGAAACCGCCTTCGCACCTGCGGTACCAGCGGTCGTGACCGCCTTGACGATACCTTCGAGCAAGCCCTTGGCCTGGTCGCGCGCATTGTCCTTGGTCAAGCCGAGTTCGCCGAGTTCCGACCGGCCCGCATCCTTCGCCGCCGCAGTCGCCGCGACGAGCGTCTCGCTGAGGCGCTTGCCGACGGGGGCGAGCAGTTCCTTCTCGCGTGCAGAACGCGGGAGCAGCGCGCCGGCGAGGGCGCCGACAGCGAGACCGCCGACGAGGATGCCGAGCGGGTTGGATTCAAGGTTGTTGACGACGCGCTTGGTCTTCTCGCGCGAGACTTCGAGAACCTCGGAGGCCTTGTCGCCGGCGTCGTGATAGACCTTCGATGCGGTCTCGCGGACGGTGTCGAGACCTTCACGCAGGCGGCTCTCGGTCTCGTGGGCGGCTTCGTTGGCGGTGGTCTTTGCGTCGGTCATGGAAAATGTCCTTCTGGTGGCAAGCTGCTCGCCGTTCAATGCGATGAGGGTTCAACGCGAGCCGGGACTTCAAGGTTTCAATGCGGTGACCGTGGTCAGGGCGGTCACCGCCCGCGGCGGAACAGTCCGACGATCCGGTGCCGCGCGAGGATCAGCCCGGCGACCGCGGCAAACCCCGCGGTCGGCCCCGGATTGCGCTTCACGGTCTCGACGCTGGCACTGAGCGCGGCGGTGCCGGCATCGGCGACGTCGCGGCTGGCGTTCAGCGCAAGCTTTCGCGGATTGAGCCGGTCCTGCAACTGCCCGAGCGTCATCATGACGCGCTGACGGGCGAGGGCCGATTCGATCTCTGCGGCGGCGACTTTGGCGGATGTCATGATACGGGCTCGCTCTTCGTCTGAAGCTTCGACTTGCCGATCATCGCCAGGATCGCCGCCACTGCGAGGACGGCCA
>Ga0247809_1000105_pt1 | contig 46918 bp, 31 predicted proteins | sample UWRJL104311B1_FD_180951 | JGI IMG/M metagenome (GOLD analysis project Ga0247809, IMG submission 180951) | Plant litter microbial communities from Arlington Agricultural Research Station in Wisconsin, United States - UWRJ-L104-311B-1 | ecosystem: Environmental > Terrestrial > Plant litter >...
GCCGAACGCCAGATCACCAACGTCGCGGCGGGCACCGCGGCAACCGATGCGGTCAACGTCGCCCAGCTCACCGGCGTCCAGGCGCAGATCGGCACGCTCGCAAGCGGTGCGGTCCAATATGACGGTACGACCCGTACCAGCGTGACGCTGGGGGGAGCCGGTACCGGCGCGCCGGCGGTGGCGCTCCGCAACGTTGCGGCAGGCACGCTCGGCGCGACCTCGACCGATGCGGTCAACGGCAGCCAGCTGTTCGCGACCAACGCCAACGTCACGAACCTGACGACCAACATCAGCAACGGCGCGATCGGCGCGCTGCAATATTCCAACGCCGCGACGCCGACCGTTCCGAATGGCGGCGTTCCCTCCAACGACGCTGCCCTGGTCGGTGTCGCGGCGGGCCCGGTCGGGCTGCACAATGTCGCCAATGGCGTCGTCGCCGCCGGATCGACCGATGCGGTCAACGGCGGACAATTGTCGACCGTGACGGATCAGGTCGGCACGCTGGCCGGGCTCGCCGTCCAGTATGACGACGCGACGCGGACACGGGCGACATTGGGTGGTTTCGGGACTGGCGCAGCGCCCGTCGCGCTGACCAACGTCGCGGCAGGTGCGCTCGGTGCAACCTCCACCGACGCGGTCAACGGCAGCCAGCTGTTCGCGACCAACACCAACGTCACCAACACCAACACCGCGCTGACGAACCTGACGACCAACATCACCAATGGCGGCATCGGCGCGCTGCAATATTCGAACGCGGCGACGCCGACGGTGCCGAACGGTGGCGTCCCGACCAACGACGTCGCGCTCGTTGGTGCGGCTGCAGGGCCGGTCGGGCTGCACAATGTCGCCGCGGGTGTCGTCGCGACGGGATCGACCGATGCCGTCAACGGCGGTCAGCTGTCGACGGTCGTCGATCAGGTCGGCACGCTCAACACGCTGGCGGTCCAGTATGACGATGCGACCCGCGCCCGCGTGACTCTGGGCGGCGTCGGCGCAGCGCCGGTGGCGATCGGCAACGTCGCGGCGGGTACGCTCGGTGCAACCTCCACCGACGCGGTCAACGGGAGCCAGCTGTTCGCGACCAATACCAACGTCACCAACCTGACGACCAACATCGCCAATGGCGCAATCGGTGCGCTGCAATATTCCAGCGCGGGTGCTCCGACCACGCCGAATGGTGGCGTGTCGTCGAACGATGCCACGCTGGTGGGCGGTGCCGCCGGCGCGGTCGCCCTGCACAATGTCGCCGATGGCGCGGTCGCGGTGGGTTCGACCGACGCGGTCAATGGCGGTCAGCTTGCCCTGGTCTCGGGGCAGGTCGGCACGCTGAACGGTTTGGCGGTGCAATATGACGACCTCAGCCGGTCGCGCGTGACGTTTGGCGGGGCTGGTGCTGCACCGGTGGCGCTCGGCAACGTCGCGGCGGGGACCTTGGGTGCAACCTCGCTCGAGGCCGTCAACGGCAGCCAGCTGTTCGCGACGAATACCAACGTCACCAACACCAACACGGCGCTGACTAACCTCACGACCAACATCGCCAATGGCGGGATCGGCACGGTGCAATATTCCAACGCCGCGACGCCGACCACGCCCAATGGCGGCGTGCCGAGCAACGACGTCGCGCTGGTCGGCGCGGCGGCGGGTCCGGTCGGATTGCACAATGTCGCGAATGGCAATGTCGCGGTGGGGTCGACCGACGCGGTCAACGGTGGTCAGCTCGCCAGTGTCTCCGGGCAGGTCAGCGGCCTGTCGGCACTCGCGGTCCAGTATGATGATGTCGGCCGCTCGCGGATCACGCTTGGCGGCGTCGGTACGGGTGCAGCGCCCGTCGTGATCGGCAATGTCGCGGCAGGCACGCTCGGCGCGACCTCGACCGAGGCGGTCAACGGCAGCCAGTTGTTCGCGACCAACACCAACGTCACCAACCTGACGACGAGCATCGCGAATGGCGCGATCGGTGCGCTCCAATATTCGAGCGCAGGTGCACCGACCACGCCGAACGGCGGCGTACCGTCGAACGACGTGACGCTCGTCGGAGGTGCCGCTGGTGCCGTCGCCTTGCACAATGTCGGCAACGGCGTGGTTGCGGCCGGCTCGACCGATGCGGTCAACGGCGGCCAGCTGGCAACCGTCTCCGGCCAGGTCGGCAATCTCGCCGCGCTGTCGGTGCAGTATGACGATCCGACCCGGACGCGCGTGACGTTCGGTGGGGCAGGCAACGCGCCGGTCGTGCTCGGCAACGTCGCGGCGGGAACGCTCACGGCAGGGTCGACCGAAGCGGTCAACGGCGGACAGCTCGTCGGGCTCGGCACTTCCGTCGCGGCGGGCCTGGGTGGACTGTCGAGCTACGACGCGGCAACCAACCGCGTGCTGGCCTCGATCGGGTTCGGCGGGGTGCAATATGGCAATGTCCAGTCGGTCTTCGACGCGGTCGATGGTGCGATCAACGGCGGTGCGGGTATCCGGTATTTCCGGGTTCTCTCGACCCGCGGCGACAGCGTCGTGACGGGCACCGACAGCATCGCGATCGGACCGGAAGCGACCGCGACCGCGGACAACAGCGTTGCCATCGGCACCGGATCCTCGGCGCTTCGCGGCGGTACGCTTGGCTATGCCGCGCTGGGGCTCGCGGGCTTGCAGAACTCGGTCGGTGAAGTGTCGGTCGGGTCCGCCGGTGGCGCTCGGCAGATCACCAACGTCGCGGCCGGCACGGCAGCAACGGATGCTGCCAATGTCGGCCAGGTCGCAGGCGTCGCGGCACAGGTCGCGGCTCTGGGCACCACCACCGTCCAGTACGACAACGGCACGAAGAACTCGATCACGCTGGGCGGTGCCGGCGGGACGGTCATCACCAACGTCGCGGCCGGCAACGTCGTCGCCGGGTCGACCGACGCGGTCAACGGCGCGCAGCTTGCGGCGACCAACACGCAGGTGGCGAACAACACGACCGCGATCACCAACCTGGGCAACCAGATCAGCAACGGTGCGACCGGGCCGGTGCAATACTCGAACCCCGGCAGCGCAACCACGCCGAACGGCGGCACGAAGACCAACGACCTGACGCTGGTCGGTGCGGCGGCTGGCCCCGTCGGCCTGCACAACGTCGGGGGCGGTTCGATCGCGGCGGGTTCGACCGACGCGGTCAATGGCGGGCAGGTCTATGCCCTGGCGCTGACGGCGGTGAACGCGGTGTCGTACAACACCGATGCCAACGGTGCGCGGACCAACACCGTGACACTGGCGGGTGGCAATGCAGCAGCGCCGGTGACGATCGCCAACGTCGCCGCCGGTACGGTCGCGGCGGGATCTGCCGAAGCGGTGAACGGTGGGCAACTCTACACCACCAACCAGGCGGTCGCGACCGCGCAGGGCACCGCGAACAGTGCGCTCGCGCTGGGTAGCAACTCGGTGCAATATGGTCCTTCGCGTACCAACGTGACGTTCAACGCAGGCGGTCAGGCGACCGTTCTGAGCAACGTCGCGGCGGGCGTGTCGACCACCGACGCGGTCAATGTCGGGCAGCTGAACTCGGGCATCAACTCCGCCGTGACGCAGGCGAACGCCTATACCGACGGGCGGATCGCGGCGCTCGACTTCGATCTGCGCAATCTCCGCCGGGACAGCTTCGCCGGGACCTCCAACGCGCTGGCAGCAGCCGGACTTCCGCAGGCGTATGAAGCGGGCAAGGGGATGATCGCGATGGGTGGCGGCACCTATGCCGGCCAGTCGGCGGTCGCGGTCGGGATGTCGAAGGCGTTCAGCGATGGCCATACCGTCGTCAAGCTGAGCGGCACCTATGACTCGCAGGGCCGTGCCGGTGCATCGGGCGGGATCGGGTATCAGTTCTGATCCTGTCTTTGGACGTTGGGAACGGGCGGCCTTCGGGTCGCCCGTTTTCGTTTGAGGCTCAGGGTCGCGGGGAGTTGGAGACCAGGGAAGACGAGGGCGCGGGTTGACTTGGGCGGCCGCCGCCACGACTTGGCGGCGAACCAATGCAGGATGTGACCGTGGCCAGCACCCCGACCGAGACCCAGTTTTTCGAGAGCTTCGACGGCACGCGGCTGGCGTGGCGGGAGGTAGGCGAGGGGCGGCCGGTGGTGCTGATCCACGGTTATTTCTCCGACGCGAAGACCAACTGGATCCGCTATGGCCATGCTGCGAAGATCGCCGCCAAGGGCTTCCGGGTGATCATGCCGGACCTGCGCGCGCACGGTGAGAGCGAGAAGCCGCATGGGCTCGAGGCGTATCAGGCGGATGCGCTGACGCAGGATGGCCACGCGCTGGTCGCGCATCTCGGGCTGACGGACTATGACCTTGGCGGCTATTCGCTGGGCGCGCGGACGACGTCGCGGATGCTGGCGACGGGCGCGACGCCGCGGCGGGTGATCTTCTCCGGGATGGGTCTCGAAGGGCTGACGCAGACGTCGCGCCGGGCCGGGCATTTCCGCAATATCCTGACCAGGCTGGGGCAGCATGTGCAGGGTACGCCGGAGTGGCTTGCCGAAGCGTTCCTGAAGACGACGGGCGGCGATCCGGTCGCGTTGCTCGGCATCCTCGAGACGTTCGTCGATACCCCGCTGGAGTCAGTGAAAGCTATCCAGCAGCCGACGTTGGTCGTGTGCGGAGGTGAGGATCAGGATAATGGTTCGGCGCCGGATCTGGCGGCGGTGCTGCCGAACGGGAAATATGTCGAGACCCCGGGCGGTCATATGAGCGCGGTGGTGAAGCCGGAACTCGGTCAGGCGATCGCGGACTTTCTGGCGGGTTGACGCCCTGTCCTCGATCCTCCCCCGCCAGGGGGAGGTGGCTGGCGCTTGCCAGACGGAGGGGGAGGTAAGCGACCACCTCCGTTACGCGTTCCTCCCCCTCCGTCGCCTTCCGCGCCACCTCCCCCTGGCGGGGGAGGATTGGAAAGATCGGCGTTGACCAGACGGGGTCGGATGCTCACTCTGGAGGCATAATCCAGGGGAAGATCATGATCCGTACCGTCTCTCTGATCGCGCTCGCGTGCGCGATTGCCGCGCCCGTGTCCGCACAGGCCCAAACCGCACCCGCCGCAACCGGCAAGCCGACCGTCGCGCAGGCTGACGCGTTCGTCGCCGAGGCGGAGAAGGCGATGGCAGCGGCCTCGCTCGACGCGAACCGCGTGGCGTGGGTCAACGCGACGTACATCACTGACGATACCGATGCGCTGGCGGCGAAGTCGGGCGCGGAGATGACCGATCTTGGGGTTAAGTATGCGCTTGGCGCCGCGCGGTATGCGTCGCTGCCGGGGCTGTCGTTTGATACCAAGCGCAAGCTCGATTTGCTGCGCGGTGGGCTAACGCTGCCGGCGCCGACGCGGGCAGGGGCTTCCGAGGAACTGTCGACGCTCACCACCAAGATGTCGTCGTCCTACGGCAAGGGCATGGGCACGCTCGACGGCAAGCCGATCAACGGATCGGATATCGAGGCGGCGATGGGCTCGACGCGCGATCCCGCCAAGCTGACCGAGATGTGGACGAGCTGGAACGACAAGGTCGGTGCGCCGATGCGCGGCGATTATGCCAAGATGACGTCGATCTCGAACGAAGGCGCGCGCGAGCTGGGCTACAAGGACGTCGGCGCGCTGTGGCGCTCTGGCTACGACATGACGCCCGAGCAGTTCGCGGCGCTGACCGACAAGATCTGGAAGCAGGTCGAGCCGCTCTACATGGCGCTCCACACCTACACGCGGTGGAAGCTCAACGAGAAATATGGCGACGCGGTGCAGGCGAAGACCGGACCGATCCGCAGCGACCTGCTCGGCAACATGTGGGCGCAGGAATGGGGCAATATCTACGACATCGTCGCACCCAAGGGCGCGGGGGATCTGGGTTTCGACACCGGCGATCTGCTCAAGGCCAAGGGCTATGATCCGCTGAAGATGGTGAAGCAGGGCGAGGGCTTCTATTCGTCGCTCGGCTTCGCGCCGTTGCCGGAGACGTTCTGGAAGCGGTCGCAGATCACCAAGCCTGCCGACCGCGACGTGATCTGCCATGCTTCGGCGTGGGACATCGACGCCAAGGACGACATCCGGATCAAGATGTGCACGAAGGTGAACGCCGACGACTTCGTCACGATCCACCACGAACTCGGCCACAATTACTATCAGCGCGCATACAAGGCGCAGCCGTTTCTGTACGCGAACGGTGCGAACGACGGTTTCCACGAGGCGATCGGCGATACCGTGGCGCTGTCGATCACGCCGGATTACCTGGTGAAGATCGGCCTGCTCGATCAGGCAAAGGTGCCGAGCGCGGACAAGGACATCGGGCTGCTGCTGCGGCAGGCGATGGACAAGGTCGCGTTCCTGCCGTTCGGGTTGCTGATCGACAAATGGCGCTGGGGCGTGTTCTCGGGTCAGATCCCGGCGACCGGCTATCAGGCGGCGTGGGATCAGTTGCGGCTCCAGTATCAGGGCATCAAGCCGCCGGTCGCGCGCGACGAGACCAAGTTCGATGCGGGCGCGAAATATCACATCCCGGCGGCGGTGCCGTATACGCGCTACTTCCTGGCGCGGGTGTTGCAGTTCCAGTTCTACAAGGCAGCGTGCGACCAGTCCGGCTGGAAGGGGCCGCTGCATCGCTGCTCGTTCTACGACAACAAGGCGGTGGGGACGAAGCTGAACGCGATGCTGAGCATGGGGCAGTCGAAGCCCTGGCCTGATGCGTTGCAGGTGTTCACCGGCAGCCGGGAGATGTCGGGGGCGGCGCTGGTCGAGTATTTCGCGCCGTTGAAGGCCTGGCTGGACGTGCAGAACAAGGGCAAGCCGACTGGGTGGTGAGGGATAAACCTGACCACTCCAACTTCTAGTTCCGCCGCGAAGGCGGGGGCCTAGGGTTACGAACGCTTCCGTGGCTCTAGCTGGGCCCCCGCCTCCGCGGGGGGACATTAGTAACGCGGGCGACACCTACAACGCACCACCCCGGCGAAGGCCGGGGTCCAGTTGGGAAACGTCGCTAACGGAGCGTTGAGCTTCGTTACGCAGGACGTTCCAAATGGGCCCCGGCCTTCGCCGGGGCGGAGTATCTATTCAGTACTCGGTCGGGATATGCTTACTCCGGGACCGCCCCCGGGTCGGCGATGCCCGCGTCGAACGACTTCGACGAGTCCGTCCCGTCAGCCTGATGCGCGTGCGTACCCTTCGGTTTGGGCGCTGTCTGAGCCTTCGGCGTGCTGCCACGCAAAGTCAGCAACGCGCCAACCGCTGCGCCAGCGACCGCCACGCCGCTGAAGATCGCCGCAGCCCCCCATTTCCCACGAGTCTTCTCCCGAGGCTTGGCGACCGCGACCGGCGTGGCCGTATTGCGTGCAGGAACAGGCCGTGGCGTGCTGCGCTTGGTCGAGCGCGGCTTTGGCGTCGGCTTGGCCACTGGTTTCGACGACGCGGCGGTGACAGGCTTGTCCGCAACCGGCACGGGCTTGGACGCGACCGGCTTGGCCGACGACGTGGCAGCCGGTGCCGCCTTCGGTGCGCTCGTCTTGCGCGGCGCGCGACGGCGGGCGGCGGGTTTCTTTGCTTCCGTATCGGGCGTGTCGGTGTCGGCCACTTCTATCTTCCCTCAGCAATGATTTCGAAAGCGTAACGCATTCCCGTGCGATGCGCTCCGGTTTTTACCGGAACGGCGGCTCGTCGAACGCACGCAGCTTGCGGCTATGAAGCTTCGACCCTTCCAGCCGGAGCTGTTCGCAGGTCTCGATCCCGATCCGGAGATGCTCGCTGATCGCGCGTTCGTAGAAGCGATTGGCCTGGCCCGGCAGCTTCAGCTCGCCGTGGAGCGGCTTGTCCGAGACGCAGAGCAACGTGCCGTAGGGGACGCGGAACCGGTAGCCCTGCGCGGCGATCGTCGCGGATTCCATGTCGATGCCAACGGCGCGGCTGAGTGAGAAGCGGAGCGCGGACTTCGAGTACCGAAGCTCCCAGTTGCGGTCGTCGGTGGTGACGATCGTGCCGGTGCGGAGGCGGCGCTTGAGCTCCTCGCCCGACTGACCCGAGACGATCTCGGCGGCCTTCGCCATGGCGAGCTGGACTTCGGCGATCGCGGGGATCGGGATTTCGGGGGGCAGGACGTCGTCGAGGACGTGGTCGTCGCGCAGATACGCGTGTGCGAGGACATAATCGCCGATCCGCTGGCTAGGCCGCAAGCCGCCGCAATGGCCGATCATCAGCCACGCCTCGGGGCGTAGCACGGCTAGATGGTCGCAGATCGTCTTTGCGTTCGACGGGCCGACGCCGATGTTGACCAGCGTGATGCCGGTGCGGTCGTCTGCCATCAAATGATAGGCGGGCATCTGGTGACGGCGCCAGGCGCTATCGGAGATGATCTTGTCGATGTCGTCGCCCGACGAGATCGTGATCCCGCCTGCGCCCGACAGGCTGGTGAAGCGCGAGCCTTCACCAAGCTGTGTGCCGGCCCAGCGGACGAACTCGTCGACGTAGCGGTGATAGTTGGTGAACAGCACGAAGCGTTGCGCGTGTTCCGCCGGCGTGCCCATATAGTGGCGCAGGCGCGCGAGGCTGAAATCGGTGCGCAGGCCGTCGAACAGCGCGAGTGGACGCGTCTCGTCCTGCGCGATCCACAGGCCGTCGGCGATCTCGTCGCCGATATGCGCGAGTTCGGTGGCCGGGAAGTGGCGTGATAATTCGGTGGCGGAGACCTCGTCGAGGCTCAGCGCGTGGCCGGGCTCGATCACATAGGGGAACGGGATTTCTTGGCGACCCTCGACCGCTTCAACGGTGACGTCGTAATCCTCGATCAGCAGCGTCAGCTGTTCGGTCAGGTATTCGGCGAAGATCGCAGGCTTGGTGACGCTGATGCGGTATTCGCCCGCGTTGACCAAGCGGCCGAACGATCGCAGCGGGGTCGGGCGATCGACGCCACCCTTATAGGTCAGCCGGATCTCGGGATAGGCGAACGAACCATCGGTGCGGCTGACCGGATCTGGCGTCGTGCCGTCGGCGATATACGCGCTCATCGCGGCTTGGAGGCGCTCGACGGAGGCGCGGTAGAGGCGGTCGAGTTCGGCGACGAGGTCGGATGCGTTTGTCATCGGGCAGTGTTAGGTGGCGGACGTTACGGTGGCAAGACCACCTAAATCCTCCCCGTGTCGGGGAGGTGGCAGCCCACTCGGGCTGACGGAGGGGGCGCTCCACAAACGTAACGCTCGCGGTGAGCCCCCTCCACCCTCCGGCAAAGGTGCCGAACGGTCCCCCTCCCCGTGCCGGGGAGGATTAGATCTCGCTGAGGAGGTGCTCGGCCGAACTCACCTTGAACTCGCCGGGGGCCTCGACGTTCAGCTGCTCGACCACGCCATCGTTGACCAGCATCGAGTAACGCTGGCTGCGCGTGCCCATGCCGAAGCCCGAGCCGTCCATCGTCAGGCCGATCGCCTTGGCGAAATCGCCATTGCCGTCCGCCAGCAACGTGATGTCGCCCGCGCCGGCCGACTTGCCCCACGCGCCCATCACGAACGCGTCGTTGACCGAGACACACGCGACCTCGTCGATGCCCTTGGCCTTCAGCTCGGCTTCCTTCTCGACGAAACCGGGCAAGTGCTTGGCGGAGCAGGTCGGGGTGAACGCGCCGGGGACCGCGAACAGCGCCACCTTGCGGCCCTTGAAGAAGGTATCGGTGTCGACCTGGTCGGGGCCGTCGGCCGTGGCCTTGACGAGGTTGGTGGTGGGAAGCCGGTCGCCGACGCTGATCGTCATCTAAAATCTCCTGTCGCCGCACGTTTCTCGCGGGCGAGGCGTACCTTGGACGTGGACGCGGGTATTTCAAGCGTGGCGAGGGAGCCCGTGCGGCGCTATGCTCCAACGCATGGACAAGACGCCCTTTCTTTCCGGACAATTCCTGCTCGCGATGCCAGGGATGAGCGACCCGCGGTTCGCGCGCGCGGTGATCGCGATGTGCAGCCATGACGAGAATGGCGCGATCGGCATCGGGATCGGCGCGACGATCGACGGACTCGGTTTCCACGATCTGCTCGAACAGTTCGGGATCGAGCCGGGCGATGCGCCCAACGCAGCCGTGCATTTCGGCGGCCCGGTCGAGCCACGCCGCGGGTTCGTGGTGCATTCGTCCGACTGGGGCGGGCAGGACTCGGTCGACGTCGCCGGGCGGTGGAAGCTGTCGAGCACGGTCGACGTGCTCCGCGCGATCGCCGAGGGGAAGGGCCCGTCGGAATGGGTAGTCGCGCTCGGCTATGCCGGTTGGGATGGCGGGCAGCTCGAGGGTGAGCTGTCGCGGCCGGGGTGGTTCAACGTGCTCGGCGACACCGAACTGCTGTTCGATACCGCGGCGGAGGATCGCTGGACGATGGCGTTTGCGCAGGCTGGCGTGGATCCGCGGTTGCTGGTGGCGGAGACGGGGCGGGCTTAGCCGTTCTCCTGCGAACGCAGGAGCCCAGGGTAATGAATGATGTCCTTTGTGATCCTGGACTCCTGCGTTCGCAGGAGAACATGCTGCCCAAGGGACACCGACACGTCATATAAAGATATCTTTATATTTGATTTGAGCCCTCCGATCCCCTAAGTGGCACGGCATCCGGCACGGGCATGAGGCTCGCCGATCACAGAATTTCCAGGAGACCCATCGTGGCCACCACCCTCGCCCCCGCGCAGTCCGGCAATGCGACCGACTACGTCGTCGCCGACATCAGCCTCGCCGATTTCGGCCGCGCCGAGATCAACATCGCCGAGACCGAAATGCCCGGCCTGATGTCGCTGCGCACCGAATTCGGCGCCGCACAGCCGCTCAAGGGCGCGCGCATCACCGGTTCGCTGCACATGACGATCCAGACCGCGGTGCTGATCGAGACGCTGACCGCGCTCGGCGCCGACGTCCGCTGGGCGACCTGCAACATCTTCTCGACGCAGGACCATGCCGCAGCCGCGATCGCCGCGACCGGCGTGCCGGTGTTCGCGATCAAGGGCGAGAGCCTCGCGGATTACTGGAACTACGTCGGCGACATCTTCTCGTGGGATCGCGACGTCGAGGGCCAGACCGCCAACATCATCCTCGACGATGGCGGCGACGCGACGATGTTCGCTCTCTGGGGCGCCAAGCTCGAAGCCGGCCACACGATGCCCGAGCCCGAGAACGAGGAAGAGGTCGAGATGCAGCGCGCGCTCAAGGCGTACGTCGCGAAGAACCCCGGCTATCTGACCGAGACTGTCAAGAACCTGAAGGGCGTCTCGGAAGAGACCACCACGGGTGTCCACCGCCTGTACGAGATCGCCAAGAAGGGCGAGCTCCCGTTCCCCGCGATCAACGTCAACGACTCGGTGACCAAGTCGAAGTTCGACAACCTCTACGGCTGCAAGGAATCGCTGGTCGACGCGATCCGTCGCGCGACCGACGTCATGCTCGCCGGCAAGGTCGCCTGCGTCGCCGGCTTCGGTGACGTCGGCAAGGGCTCGGCCCAGTCGCTCCGCAATGGCGGCGCGCGCGTGATGGTCACCGAAGTCGATCCGATCTGCGCGCTGCAGGCGGCGATGGAGGGCTTCGAGGTCGTGACGATGGAAGAGGCCGTGAAGCGCGCCGACATCTTCTGCACCGCGACCGGCAACGCCGACGTCATCACCGCCGATCACATGAAGGCGATGAAGCCGATGTCGATCGTCTGCAACATCGGCCACTTCGACTCGGAGATCCAGATCGCCGCGCTGTCGAACTACGACTGGACCGAAGTGAAGCCCGGCACCGACCTGGTGAAGTTCCCGGACGGCAAGCAGATCATCATCCTGGCGAAGGGTCGCCTGGTGAACCTGGGTTGCGCCACCGGCCACCCGTCGTTCGTGATGTCGGCGTCGTTCACCAACCAGACGCTCGCGCAGATCGAGCTCTGGACCAGGGGTGAGAACTACAAGAACGAAGTGTACGTCCTGCCGAAGCACCTCGACGAGAAGGTCGCGATGCTCCACCTCGAGAAGCTCGGCGTGAAGCTGTCGAAGCTTTCGGACAAGCAGGCCGGCTACATCGGCGTGCCGGTCGAAGGCCCGTTCAAGCCGGATCACTACCGCTACTGATCGTCCACACGATCGCTGCGTAAAGGGCCGCGTCCACCATCAGGTGGGCGCGGCCTTTTTCGTTACGGCGCCATACCTATGAGACGACGCGAAAGCGGAAGCGGTACGAGTTGGACTCCGCGCCACCGCCGCTGCCATCGCGCACCTCGCCCAGCAGGACGCTCGCGGTTCCGCTTGATGGCGCGCGAAGTCTGATCAAGGCGACCTGCGGTAAGCCGGGCGCGCCGACAGAACGATCGGGATCGTCGATCGTAGTGATGGGTGCCGCGAGCGTCACCCGCTTCGCCGACAAGATTTGCCACCGATAGCTTGTGCCAATGATAGAAGGCAGCGCGATCCGGATTTCGGATCCAGGCGTGACGGGGACCAATCGACCCACGTCCTCCACCCGCAGCACTTTACTAGTGCCAGTAGCTAGTTCAGCGGTCGCCAGGCCCGAAGCCGCCAACGCCATCGTTGCAATTCCCGTCATCCAGTTCATCCGCAGTACTCCATTGGCAGAGATCGCAGTCCATCGGACGCGACAGAGATACTTACCTTCGCCGCAATAAAAAAGGGGAGCCGTTTCCGGCCCCCCTCTGTAATTCGATAATGCAGGTCGCTTAGAACGACATGCGAACGCCCGCATAGTAACGACGGCCGAGCGGATCGTAGACCGACGTATCGGTATCCTGACCGGCCGATGCGCCGATGTCGGCAATAAACGGCGGCTTGTTGTTCAGCAGGTTCGATCCGCCGACATAGAACTCGAAGCCGTCGCTCGTGCGGAAACGGACCTGCGAGTCGAGGTAGAACTGCGGACGGACGCGGTACTGAATGTCGCTGCCGGGACGGACTCCCGTCAGCTGGTCGTCGAGGCTCGACTGGCTCAGCCACGTGCCGGTCATCGTAAAGCCGATGCCCGAGATATCGTAGCCCGAAGTGATGCTGAACTTGTCACGCGGTGCACCGACCTCGCCAGCGAAATAATCGCGCGCGGAGTCTGGCAACGGTACGTTGTAGCCGCTGATGAGGTGCGTGTAGGCGCCGTGCAGCGTCAGGTCGCCGCCCAAGCCGAGCGACGACAGGTTCGAGCGCCAGTCGACCGCAACGTCGATACCCGAGGTCTTGGCACCACCGCTGTTGCTTGGCCCCGTGTTGACTTCGTCGAGCGACCCAGCGCTGTTCGGGCCCACCGCACCAGGACGGCGAACGATCTGGTCGCAATATTGCTGGATCGCCGAGTTGTAGCACTGGTTCAGGATGAACTGGAGCGGCGTCGTGACGATCGCGTCGTCGATCTTGATGTTGAAGTAATCGACGCTGACGACAAGGTTGCGAAGACCCGCGACCGAACGCGGGTTGATGACCACGCCCGCCGTGAACGAGTTGCCCTTCTCTTCCTGCAGTGCGGGGTTGCCGCCACCGAAGCTGGTGACGCCCTGGAGATCCGCCTGGTTGACCGCGAACGCACCGTTCGCTGCGATGTTGGCGGCAACGCCTGCCGCGCCGCGGCACTGCGTGCCGAGCGTGCCGGCGGTCGTTGCCGTCACACCGGCGCAGGGATCCTGAAGACCGGTCGGGAAATCCTGCTGGGCAGGCTGGAACAGTTCGTTGACGTTCGGTGCGCGTACCGAGCGTGCCTGCATCACCCGGAAGCGGACGTCCTGGATCGGCGCCCATTCACCGCCATAATTGTAGCTGACCGTGGTGCCGACGGTCGAATAGTTCGAGACTCGGACCGCGCCGCGTACCGACAGCGAGTGGAAGAAAGGACGGTCCTGAAGCAGCGGAACGATCGTCTCGGCAAAGCCTTCGATCAGGTCGAAATGACCGCTGGTCGACGGCAGCGCGTTGTTACCGTTCAAGCCCTGCTGGGTGAGCAGATCGAACGTGTTGCTGCTGCTCTCGCGGCGATATTCGGTACCGACGCTGAAGCCGACCGGATCGGCGCCGAACAGCGAGAACAGCTTGCCCGACACGTTCGCCCCAGCGACCGTCTGCGTGATCTTCGAACGCAACGACGTCGGCACCGCGAGATAGTCAGCGGCTGGTGCAAGCGCGTTGATGCCGTAGATGTTCGCAGGGGTGCAGCCGGCTGCGCGTGCTGCCGGATCGGCACAGACGATCTGGCCGGTTGCCGGATCGCGGTACGAGTTCAGCGCTTGATTGAACTTGGTGCTGTCAAACTGGCCGTTGCCGGTCTGGTTCTCGATGGTCTGGCCATAGATGCCGTAGACTTCGTAATTGAAGCGATCCTCGAGGAACTTGCCGTTCAGACCACCGGCAATGCGGAACATGTCCCGCGTCGCGCTGCTGGTGCGCGGGCCGAAGTCCGTCAGGCGGCGATCGAAGTAGATGTCCTTCAGGCCATCACCGACGTTGGTGTTGCCGATCGGCGTATCGGTAGCGCTGTTGTAGATGGCATCGGGTACGAATGGGTTGCGATACTTGACGCCCCCAACGATGGTCTCAATCGGCACCTGGCCGCCGGAAGCGATGTTGACCAGATCCGAGCTAAGCGGAAAAGCCTCGATATTGGTGCGTGCCTTGGTCTTCGCGTAATTGCCCTCGACGAAGAAGTTCGCGGCGGGCGAGAACTCATAGTTCGCGCGACCGGCAGCGAGATAGCGCTCGACCGGGACGGCGAGGTATCGCGAGTCTGAGCGGTTGAAGCCGCCGCAGCTGACCGTGGTGCAATTCCGCAGCGTGTTGTCGGTGCCGTAGCTGAACGTCTGGTCGCCAGCATAGAAACGCCCGCCGGGGATGAAGCCCGACAGCAGGACTTCGGGATCGTTCGGCGTCAGCGATGCGCTGGTGCGGTCGATCGCGCTCGAACCGGCCTCCGTGGAGCGATCCTTCTTAAGGACGGTGCCCTGCTTCGAATAGCCGCCGAACAGCATGATGTTGCCGCGACCATCGGCAAAGTTCTTGCCGGCGAGCAGGTTGATCTGGCGATCGGAGCCGTCGCCATATTGCGAGATGCCCTGTTGCGCATCGATGTTGAGACCGTCGAACTTGGTCTTGTAGACGAAGTTGACGACGCCAGCGACCGCGTCCGACCCGTAGACGGCCGATGCGCCACCGGTCAGGATGTCGGTGCGCTCAAGGAACTGCGCGGGGATCACGTTCAGATCGACCGCGCTGCTGCCGGGAACACCCGAGACGAAGCGGCGACCGTTGACCAGGACGAGCGTACGATCCTCACCCAGGTTGCGCAGGTTGACGGTGGCGACGCCCGCCGACTGGGTCGCGAAGCTTGAGTTGGTGCGGCTGATGCCCGGTGCGCCGAACGTTGGGTTCTGCAGCAGGACGTCCTGGACGTTGACCGCGCCGGACTGGCGGATCAGGTCTGCGCTGATCGACTGAAGCGGAGATGCCGCGGTGGCCGATGGCGAGGAGATGCGCGAACCGGTAACGACGATATCGCCAGCGGGTTCGTCTCCCTGTGCAGCACTGCCGGTCGCCTGCGCGGCAGGATCGGCGGCGGACTGTGCGGTGGTCTGATCAACGGTGGGCTGCGATGCGATCGGATCGGTAGCAGGGGCTTCTGCAGGGGTGACCTGGGCGACGGCGGGGGCGGCTAGGGCAATGGCACCCACGAACAATGTCGTGGCGAGCAAACGACGACGATAAGTCTGCATTCTGGGGAGTCCTGGCTTGCGGTTCGCGCGATACGACAAGGGGGCTGTCGTTCGTGAATGCGGCGTTGCCTAGGGCTGGGACACAGGATCTGCCATTATCTTGCGATGGGCTGCGAACGATTATTGCGTAGTGTTTCTTCCTTGCAACAGTCTGGCAAGGTTGGAGACATTGGCCGTGGGTCGCCGACTGCCCGGACGACTGGTGCAACCTGCCGGCGGAAATGCGGGCTGCATTCGCCATCTGTCTTTCCCATCGGCATCGGGACGCTTAGACGGGTTGCGATGATCTCGCTCCGTCTCCCGTCCGCACCACGATGATCATGCTCAGTCCTGGAACGGCGGTGCTGACCGGCGCGCTTTTGCTGACGCTGGTCATGGCAGGCGGCGTTCTCATTTTCCTTGGCCTGCGCGCGCGTGCCGATGCAGCGGGAGTAATAGAGGCAAGCGCGCAGTTGCAGACGATCCTCGACGGGTCGCCGGCGATCGTTACGGTGATCCGCTCGGGCGGGCGGATCGAGATGACGCAGCGGATGGCGGACTGGCTGGGGCTCGACGCGCCGCCGCGGTCGATCGCGGAGCTCGCTTCCGGGGGGGCGGGGCTGTCTGCGGACGATGCCGCGCGGCTGATTGCCGACGTCACCGCGGCACAGCGGTCGGGGCGGGCGTTCGTGCGGTCGGTGCGGTTGCAGGGCTCGACGCGAGCGATCACGTTTCGCGGCGGGCGCGCGCCGGGCGAGATGGGGGCGACCGGGGCGGTATTGCTCTGGGCGTTCGATGCGACCGACAGCGAGGCGGAGATCGCGCGACTTGGTTCCGAGACTGCACGGCTCGGTGAGGCGTATGAGTCGTTGACCGGGCTGATCGAGGCGGCGCCGATGCCGATGTGGTACCGCGCGACCGACTTGCGACTGGCGATGGTGAACTCGGCCTATGTCGACGCGGTCGAGGGGCGCGATGCCGCGGACGTCGTCGCGCGTGGACTGGAACTGGTCGAGGGATCGGGGCGGGGTGGGCCTCTTGCTGGCGCGGCCGTTGCGCGGGAGCAAGGTCGGCCGCACCAGCAGATCCTGCCCGCGACGATCGACGGCGCGCGGCGGTCTTTGCAGATCTACGACGTACCGTTGCCGAGCGGCGGCGTGGCTGGGTTTGCGATCGATATCGAGGAGCTGGAACAGGCACGGTCGGGCGCCAAGCGCTTTGCCGAAGCCCAGCGCGCGATGCTCGACCGGCTGTCGGCGGGTGTGGCGCAGTTCGGCGGGGATCGCTCGCTCGTATTCTGCAACCAGCCGTTCCGGCGGATGTTCGCGATGCGGAGCGAATGGCTCGCCGATCGCCCCGAGTTCGACCGCGTGCTGGAGCGGATGCGCGAGGCTAACCGGCTACCTGAGGTGCGCGATTTTCCAAGCTGGAAGGCCGAGCGCCGCGACTGGTTCATGCAGACCGGCTCGGCCCAGGGTGGCGGCGCGATGGAGGAGAACTGGCACCTCCGCGGCGGCACGCATCTCCGCGTGGTCGCCCAACCGCTTCCCGATGGTGGCTTGCTGCTGATCTTCGAGGATCGCACCGAGCAGGTCCAGCTTGCCAGCGCGCGCGACACGTTGCTGCGGGTGCGGACGGCGACGTTCGACAACCTGTTCGAGGCGCTTGGCGTGTTTGCGGCGGATGGTCGGTTGCAGCTTTGGAACAACCGGTTTCGCGCGTTGTGGGGCCTGGAGGAAGAATTCCTTGCCTCGCACCCCCGTGTCGACGCCTTTGCCGAAGCCGCCGGTGCGAAACTCGCGACACCGGGCCGGTCGGCGCTGATCCCGGATCTGGTGCGGTCGGCGACGGTCGGGCGCCAGCAGCGCGGCGGGCGCGTGGCGTTCGCGGACGGGCGGCATTTCGAGTTCGCGGGCGTGCCATTGCCGGATGGGAATGCGCTGTTCACGATGCTCGACATCACCGACAGCCGCCGCGCGGAGCAGGCGTTGCGTGACCGGGCGGATGCGCTCGAAGCGACCGACAAGGTGAAGACCGCGTTCGTCGCGAACATGAGCTATGAGCTGCGCACCCCGCTGACGTCGATCAGCGGGTTCGCGGAGATGCTCCACGGCGGCTACGCGGGCGCGCTGACGCCGCAGGCCGAGGGCTATGTCGGAGCGATCCTCGAGTCCGTCGAGCGGCTTGGGTTGCTGGTCGACGACGTGCTCGACCTGACGCGCGCGGAGAGCGACCGTGCGGAGACCGACCGCAGCGACGTCGATCTCGCGGCCACCGTGCGCGCTGCGGCGGAAACGATCCTGCCGTCGGCTAAGCGGCGCAAGCTCGACTTCGCGATCGAGGTGGCGCGCTCGACGGGTCGCGTGAACGGCAATCCGAAGCGGTTGAAGGAGGTCGTCGAGCATCTGCTGCGGCATGCGGTTGCGGCAACGCCGGATGGCGGCCGCGTGCTGCTGCATACCGACGGTAATGCGACGTCGGCGCGGATCGTGGTGTCGGACGATGGGGTTGGGATGGATGCTGAGGCGGTGGCGCATGCGTTCGACCGGTTCGCGGAGTCCAAGCCTATGGGGGATCGAGCTTTGGGCCTCGGACTGCCATTGGCGAAACAGTTCGTGGAAGCGCACGGCGGTACGATCGAACTGGTGTCGGAGCCCGGCGCAGGCACGCTGATCACCGTAGAATTGCCGCGGCGATGAGGGCTGCGGCACTGCTCCCTCTCCCCTTCGGGGAGAGGGTCGGGGTGAGGGGCCGCCAAGCAGTGCAGAGCCCGGAACAGCCCCTCACCCAACCCTCTCCCCGAGGGGGAGAGGGCTAATGCACATGATCCACCTACCCGACCCGCAAGCGACCGAAGCGTTCGGGGCGCTATTGGCCGACCGCGTCCGACCCGGCGACGTCATCACCCTCGAAGGCACGCTCGGCGCCGGCAAGACCAGCGTCGCGCGCGGCCTCCTCGCAGCACTCGGGCTCGCCGGCGAAGCACCGTCCCCCAGCTTCGCGATCGTCCAGCCCTACGAGCCACCCGAAGTCCGCTTCCCCGTACTGCACGTCGACCTCTACCGCATCGACGACCCCGCCGAGATCGAGGAACTGGCGCTCGACGATGCGCGCTACGATTCGCTGCTGCTCGTAGAATGGCCCGAGCGCGCAGGCCCGGATTACTGGCCGGATGCGCTTCGCCTGAGCCTGACGATCGAGCCCGACGGCACGCGCGGCTTGACTATCGGCGTGCCGGAAGCTTGGAGGTCGCGATGGCCGACATGACCCCGCCGCCCGGCGCCGCCGCTTTTCTCGACGCTCATGGCTGGGGAGGCGCGCAGATCCTCCCGGTCGCCGGCGACGCGTCGTTCCGGCGTTATTTCCGCGCGATCGAAGCAGGGCGGCAAGCGATCCTCATGGATGCGCCGCCGCCACACGAAGATCCACGCCCGTTCATCGCGGTCGCCGAGTGGCTTGTCGAACGTGACTTCGCCGCTCCCGCTATTCTGGCTTGTGACCTCGACCAAGGGCTCGTGCTGATCGAGGATTTCGGTGACGATCGGCTGCGCGAGGCGGTCGATGCCTCACCGGAGGAGGAACTGTCGCTGTATGCGCCGGCGATCGACCTGTTGGTGCGGCTGCGGGCTGAGCCCGCTGGGCCGGTCCCCCCCTATGATCGCGCGGTGCTGAAGCGCGAGGCGGGGCTATTGATCGAATGGTACTGCTCGGCGGTCAGGATCGAGCCAGATCTCGCGGGCTGGGACGCGGCTTGGGAGTCGGTGTTGGACCACGCCATCGCCGAGACGCCGGTCACGGTGCTCCGCGATTATCATGCCGAGAACCTGATGCTCGTCGGGCCTGAACGCTCGCTCGGCCTGCTCGATTTCCAGGACGCCTTGGCGGGGCATCCGGCCTATGACCTCGTGTCGCTGTTGCAGGATGCACGGCGGACGGTCGATCCGACGGTCGAGGCGGCTATGCTGGAGCGATACGGCGCCGCGGCGGACGCGGGGGAAGACTTCATGAATGCGTATCACGTGCTCGGCGCGCAGCGGAATGCGAAGATCCTCGGCATCTTCACGCGCCTGTGGAAGCGCGACGGTAAGCCGCACTACGCGAAGATGTGCCCGCGGGTTTGGACATATCTGGAGCGCGATCTGGCCCAGCCGGTCATGGCGCCGGTCGCGGCATGGTTTGCGGCGAACGTGCCGCCCGAGTTACGCGGCGATCCGCTGGCACTGGGCGCGTGACCCGCCAGCAGACGATCCGCCCTGTCCCGCGTGGGATCGTGCCCGAGACAGCGATGGTGATGGCTGCGGGACTGGGCAAGCGGATGCGCCCGCTGACCGCGACGCGACCCAAGCCGCTGGTTCAGGTTGCAGGGAAACCGCTGATCGATCACGTGTTCGAGCGATTGCAGGCCGCCGGGATCAAGCGCGCGGTCGTCAACGTGCACTACCTTGCGGACACGCTGGAGGCGCACGTCACCGATCGGTTCGCGGGGATCGACGTCGTGATCTCCGACGAGCGGAAAATGCTGATGGAGACGGGCGGCGGGCTCGTCCAGGCGCGGCATCTGCTGGGCGACGCGCCGGTGCTGGTGGTCAACAGCGACAACCTTTGGATCGACGGGCCGGTCGACGCGATCAGGCTGCTGGCATCGCGCTGGGACGACGCCAAGATGGACGCGCTTCTGCTGATGGTGCCGCTCGCGCGCGCCAACAATCACGGCGGCATGGGCGATTTCTATCTCGGCAGCGACGGGCGGATCGTCGGTCGCCGCAAGCCCGGCCGGGTCGCGCCGTTCGCCTATACCGGCATACAGATACTTCACCCGCGATTAATCGCCGACTGGCCGGAGGGGCCGTTCTCGACCAACATCTTCTGGGACCGCGCGATTGCCGCGGGCCGCGCCTACGGTCAGGTCCACCAGGGCCTGTGGTTCGACGTCGGCACGCCCGCCGCGATCCCGAAGACCGAGGCGATCCTTGCGGATGGCTGATATCGCCACGGCGGATCGCCCGACGCTCTACACGATCCCCGCGCACCGGGCGTTTGCGGATGCGCTGGTCGCCGGGCTGACCCGGCGGGCGGGGCGTGATCCGCTCGCACTCGCCCGCGCGCTCGTCGTGCTGCCGAACAACCGCGCGGTTAAGGCCGTAACCGAGGCGTTCGTGCGCGCGAGCGGCGGCGGGCTCGTCCTCCCGCGGCTTGTGGCGCTGGGCGATCCGGAGATGGGCGAGGCGGTCGGCGCCGCGCTCGATCCGGCGGACGACATCGATCCGCCGCTGCCCGCGGTACCGCCCTATCAGCGGCGCATGATCCTCGCGCGACTGGTGTCGGAAGAGCGCGCGCGCGAAGGCCATCCGGTCGATGCGGCCGAAGCGGTGCGCCTCGCAGGCGAACTCGCACGGACGCTGGATCAGTTGCTGGTCGAGGAAGTGCCGCCGACCAAGCTGCGCGATATCGAGCTTGGGCCCGAACTGACCGAGCATTGGCGGCGCGCGCTGGCAACGTTCGAGATCGTGCTGCAACGCTGGCCAGGCGAACTCGCGCGGCGGGAGCGGATCGATGCGGCGACGCGGCGCTCGGCGTTGCTCGACCGGCTCGCCCAGCGCTGGCGGAACGAGCCGCCCGCCGGAATGGTCTGCGCGGCAGGCGTCACCGATTCCGCCCCCGCGGTGGCGCGGCTGCTCCGCTGCATCGCCGACATGCCGCAGGGCATGGTGGTGTTTGCCGGCCTCGACCTGGCGCTACCCGACGAAGAATGGGACGCACTCGGCCCGCACGATCCTCATCCGGTCACCGGGCTCACGCGGCGCTCGATCGAGACGCATCCGCAGTTTGATGCCAAGCTGATGCTCCTGCGCATGGGCATCGCGCGCGGCGAGGTGCAGGTCTGGCGCGAAGGTGGCGGGCACGACGCCGACCCCGCGCGCGGCCGGGCAATCGCCAACGCGCTGGCGCCCGCGGACTTCACCGGCAAGTGGACGCAGATCGCAGCTGAAGACCGCCGCTTGAAAGGCGTCACCGCCGCCGAACTCGCAACGCCCGCAGAGGAAGCGCAAGCGATCGCGCTCGTCCTGCGCGAGGCGCTGGAAGTGCCCGAAAGGACCGCCGCTCTCGTCACGCCGGATCGCGCTCTGGCGCGAAGGGTAGCGGCGCATCTCGGGCGCTGGGGCATCGGGATTGATGACAGCGCAGGGCGGCCTCTGTCGATCCTGCCGCCGGGGACGTTGCTACTCGCGCTGGCCGAAGCGGCGGCTCAGCGCTTTTCGCCGCTCGCGTTGCTGGCATTGCTGAAGCATCCACTGGTGCGCGCGGGCGAGGATCGCTTGCTATGGCTCGACGGTGCGCGCGCGCTCGACCGGCGGTTGCGCGGGCCAAGGCCGGCGGCGGGGCTCGGCGGGATCGCCGGACATCTGGAGGAGCGCAAAGGCACGGCAGCAACATGGTGGACCGACGTCCAGCCTCTGCTGACGCCGCTTGCGAACGCGTTCGACCAGGGGTCGCAGCCCTTGGCGTCGGTGCTCGCTTGCCTGCGCGAGACGGCGCAGACCTTGTGCGGCGACAATCTCTGGTCGGGCCTCGCCGGGCGAGCGGCGGCTGAGTTCCTTGCCGATCTGGAAGCCGAAGCACCGGCCGGACCGCCGCGGATCGATCCGCGCGAGCTGCCGCAACTGTTGCGAACGTTGCTCGACGAAGTCGCGGTGCGGCCGGCGCCGGGTGGGCATCCACGGCTGGCGATCTACGGCCTGATCGAGGCGCGGTTGCAGACCGCCGACGTCATGGTCCTCGGCGGGCTGAACGAGGGCGTGTGGCCGGGGCGGCCCGCGCCCGATCCTTGGCTCGCGCCGCGCATCCGCATGGAGCTAGGGCTGCCAGGGTTAGAGCGGCGTGTCGGTACCGCAGCGCACGACTTTGCGCAGGCGCTAGGTGCACCTCGCGCGGTGGTCACGCGAGCGCGGCGAGATGCGAAGTCACCCGCTTTAGCCTCGCGCCTTTGGCTTCGGTTGCAGGCGCTCGCAGGAGATCGGTTCGAGCGGGCATCGGCACTGGAAGGCTGGACGCGTGCGCTAGACGATCCGGGCGAACATCTGCCCGCCGACCGTCCCGCGCCGTCGCCGCCTGCGCTACTGCGTCCAAAGGCGATCTCCGTCACCGAGGTGGATCGCCTTAAAGCCGACCCCTACGCCTTCTACGCCCGCCGCGTGCTCGGGCTGATGCCACTCGATCCGGTCGATGCCGATCCGAGCGCGGCTTGGCGCGGGACCGCGGTTCACGACATCCTCGAGCAATGGTGGAAGCAGGACAACTGCACCGTCGACACGCTTCGGCAGCGCGCGAAAGCCATGCTCGACGACGAGCGGACGCATCCGATGATGCGCGCGCTGTGGCAGCCGCGGTTGCTGGAGGCGATCGACTGGATCGCGGGCGCGATCGTCGCGCAAGGCGAGGACGGCAGGACGGTCGCCAGCGCCGAGGGCAAGGGCAAGATCGAGATCGCCGGCGTGACCCTCTCGGGCCGCTACGACCGGATCGACAAGCTCCCCGACGGACGCCTCGCGGTGATCGACTACAAGACCGGCAAGCCCCCTTCGCCCACTGCCGTACGCGCCGGCTACAGCCTCCAACTCGGCCTGCTCGGCCTGATCGCCGAGCGCGGCGGGTTCGAAGACGTCCGCGGCACCGCGGGCGCGTTCGAATATTGGTCGCTCGGCAAGAAGCGCGACGCGTTCGGCTATATCGAGAGCCCGGTCGATCCCGAGGGCAAACGCGACAAGATCCCGACCGCCGAATTCACGGCAATCGCCGCGCACAACTTCACCGAAGTCGTCGGGGAATGGCTGACGGGCAGCGCCGCGTTCACCGCGAAACTCGTCCCCGAATACGCCCCCTATGCCGAGTACGACCAGTTGATGCGACGCGACGAATGGTATGGCCGTGAGCGGTGATGCGCTCGCCACGCTGCCCCGGCTCAGGGGCGCGCAGGCTGATGCGAGCAACCCGGCCTCGCACGTCTGGCTGTCCGCGTCGGCGGGAACGGGCAAGACGCAGGTGCTGGCGGCGCGCGTGTTCCGCCTGCTGTTGCGCGGTGTCGATCCCGGCGCGATCCTGTGTCTGACCTTCACCAAGGCGGGCGCGGCGGAGATGGCGCAGCGGATCAACGGCCGCCTCGCCGCCTGGGTGCGGATGCCCGCGCCGGCGCTGGCGGCGGACCTGATCGCGCTTGGCGAGAGCCCGGTACAGGCATTGCAGGATCGCGCGCGCACGCTGTTCGCCAAGGTACTCGATGCGCCGGGCGGGGGCCTGCGCATCCAGACGATCCACGGCTTCTGCCAGGGATTGCTGGCGGCGTTCCCGGTCGAGGCCGGGCTGACGCCCGGGTTCCGGCCATTGGAGGCGCGCGAAGAGGCGGGGCTCGCGCGAGAAGCTCTGGCATCGATGCTGTCGGACGCAGAGCGCGAGGGCCGCGAGCGTCCGGTTGAAATCGTCGGACGCTTGTCGCTGCGAATGGGCGAGGGCGGTGCGGAGGCGTTCCTGCTCGCCTGCGCCCGTGCGCTGCCGGCGCTTGAAGCACTCCCGGTCGGGATCCAGCCATGGCTTCGACGCGAACTCGGCCTGCCGTCCGGAGACATCGACGAGGCAATCGCCGAATGGTGCGACGCGCTCGACCTCGACGCGATCGCGCGCATCGCCGCGGCGAACCGCGCGTGGGGGACCGCCACCGGGCAGGCCGCGGCGGCGACCGTGCAGCGCTGGCTCGATGCCGAGGATCGCGCGGCGACCTTGGACGAGCTCGCCAGCGTCGTGCTGACCGGCACGGGCACCCAGCGCAAAGCCTCGAAGAAACTGATCGATGCCGAACCCGACTACGAAGTCCTCGCGCGCGATCTTGGCGAGGCGTGCACCGACGTGCTGTCGATGGTCCAGCGCGCGACCTATTGCGACCTGCTCGCCGACGGGCTGGAGGTCGGGCGCGATTATGCGCGGGGCTATGCGCTGGCCAAGCGGCGTGCAGGGGCGGTCGATTTCGACGACCTGATCGCGACGACGGTGGCGCTGCTCGACCAGCCGGGAATCGGCGAGTGGGTGCGCTACAAGCTCGACCAGGCGACCGAACACCTCCTCATCGACGAGGCGCAGGACACCAACGGCCGCCAGTGGCGGATCGTGCGCGCGCTGGCGGACGAGTTCTTCGTCGGCCGCGGGATCTATGCGCCGTCGACGCGCACCCTGTTCACGGTCGGCGACTACAAGCAGGCGATCTTCGGGTTCCAGGGCACCGATCCGCTCAACTTCCAGGCGGCCGAGCAGTATTTCGGCGGCCGTGCGAGCGAGGCGGAGGGCGACGATGACTGGCCCGAGGAGGAGCGCGGACTCCCCCTGGCACGGCTGTCGCTCCGCCACTCGTTCCGATCGACACGCACCGTCCTCGAGTTCGTCGATGCAGCAATCGATGCGATCGGCGAGCCGGGACTCGGGATCGCCGGCGAGGTCGAACAGCACGCCAGCGAGGTCGCCGGGCCGGGCGCGGTGACCTTGTGGCCGCCGGTCTCCGCTGGCGGCAGCGAGGACGACGAAGAGGGCTGGGTCGACGACGCGGTGCGCAAACTCGCCAGCGACATCGCGCGCGCCGTGAAGGGCTGGCTCGCGTCCGACACGGGGCTCATGCTGGAGAGCAAGGGGCGGCGGTTGCGGCCCGAGGACGTCATGATCCTGGTCAAGCGTCGCGGCGATCTCGCCTCGCTGATCGTCGCGCGGCTCTACGCCGAGGGCGTGCCGGTGGCGGGCGTCGATCGCTTGCGACTGAACGCGCCGCTCGCAGTACAGGATTTGCTCGCGACGATCCGCTTCGTGTTGCAGCCGGAGGACGACCTGTCCGTCGCGGCGTTGCTCGTCTCGCCGCTGATCGGCTGGACGCAGGACGAGTTGATGGCGGCGGCCCCACGCGAGGCTGGGCCGTTGTGGCGGCACCTGCAACGCAAGCAACCCGCGACGCGGCTCGCCCCGTTGCTGGCGATGTTGGCACGCGCGGACATCGCCACGCCGTACCAGTTCCTGGAGGAACTGCTCTCGGGGCCGCTCGACGGACGTCGGAAACTGATCCGGCGGTTGGGGACCGAGGCACGCGATCCAATCGAGGAACTGCTCAACGCTGCGTTGACGTTCGAGAGCACCACGACGCCTTCGTTGCAGCGCTTCCTCGACTGGTTCGACCGCGGCGATGTCGAGATCGTCCGCGATCCGTCGGCGCCGCTCGATGCGGTCCGGGTGATGACCGCACACGGCGCGAAGGGATTGCAGGCGCCGCTGGTGATCCTCGCGGATGCAACGGCGGACCCGTCGGCGGCGCCGCGCTCGATCCTGAAATGGGCGCCCGAGCCTGGAGCGGCGCCGATCCCGGTGTTCCGGCCGCGGTCGAGCGAGCGTGGCGGCCCGCTGGATGCGGTCGTGTCGGCGGCCGAACAGCGCGAACTGGAGGAGCATTGGCGGCTGTTCTACGTCGCCGCGACCCGCGCCGAAGAGCGGCTGGTGATCGCCGGTGCGCTCGGGCCTCGTGCGAAGGGGGTGCCGCCGGAGAATAGCTGGTACGCCGCAGCCGATCGGGCGCTGACGGCGCTCGAGGTGCCGGCGGATGAGGGCGCGCGGACGTTCGCCGGGGTCGAGCCTCAGCCTGCGGTGATCGCCAAGGCTTCGGTGTCGGTCGGGATCGCTGCTGACGCTCAGCTGCCGGCTTGGGCACACAAACCCGCACCGCAAGAAGCCCGTCCGCCTCGGCCGCTGTCACCGTCTGCGCTGGGTGACGACGCGGTGTCCGATCCACCGCCGACGCCGGCGATGCGTGTCGCAGCGGAGCGGGGGCGGCTGATTCATGCGCTGTTCGAGCGTCTGCCGGCGGTTGCCGCCACCGACCGCGCGACGGCAGCCGATCGCTGGCTGGCAAAAGCGGGCGGCGTCGACGATGTCGCAGCACGGTCCGAAATGGTGCAGAGCGTGGTCGCGGTGCTCGACGACCCGCGTTTTGCCGAGCTTTTCAGCGCGGACACGTTGGCCGAAGCGCCGATCGCCGCCACCCTCGCGAACGGCATGGTCGTGTCGGGCACGGTCGATCGCCTGCTCATCGAGCCAGGCCGCATCCGCGTGGTCGACTTCAAGACCGGACGACGCGCACCGCGCGGCCTCGACGACGTGCCGGACTACCATCTGAAGCAGATGGCAGCCTATGCCGAAGCCTTGGCCGTGATCTTTCCGGGGCGGTCGGTCGAGGCGGCATTGCTGTACACGGCCGGACCGCGGTTGATCGTGCTGGACGACGAGACGCTGGCCGCGAACAAGCCGCACTATCGGCCCACGGAGCAAAGCTAGCGCCCCGGTGGTTGAGCGCACACGCGAGCGACCTTAGATACGACTCAACCAAGGAGAATTCACGATGGCGACCAAGCAGATCACCGATGCCAGCTTCGATGCGGACGTACTGAACGCCGACGGCCCCGTGCTCGTCGATTTCTGGGCGGAATGGTGCGGTCCGTGCAAGATGATCGGGCCGTCGCTCGAGGAAATCTCGGAAGAACTCGGCGAAAAGGTGACGATCGCCAAGCTCAACATCGACGAGAATCCCGACGCGCCCGGCAAGTACGGCGTCCGCGGTATCCCGACGATGATCCTGTTCAAGGGTGGCGCACCCGCGGCAACCAAGGTCGGCGCAGAGCCCAAGGGCCGGCTGAAGGCTTGGCTCGAAGGCGAGCTGGCCTGATGCTACTGACGGCGCTGTTGCTTCTGGCGGCAGCGCCGTCATCGTCTGATCTCTATAAGTCAGACGCGTGCGAGACAGCGCGGCAACGCCAAGACCAAGCTGCCATGACCCGAGCTTGTAGTCCGATGAAGTCGACTCGGACATACGAAGGCGTTTGGTACGACACGTTCGAAGGGCAGGAGTTTTTCGAGCGGGCCAAGATGGTGGCTGTAATTTCCGCACCCCATTCGCGTGTTTGGCTAGAAATTAACCGGAGGGCCGCCCTGGCCCTCGCCAATTTGCCGGCGCGCATCCTGGAGATCAGGACGTCACGGGCCTACCGCGTGCGCTTCATGGGGGCCGAGACGCTGACCATGAACTGCCATGAGCGCGACTCTTTTGGATGGCCGTCATGCTATGGGCATGAGGGCGCCTTTCCTGGCATGGTTGTGGTTGAGCGGATGCTCTCGATCGATGCGCTATAGTGTGCTCTCGTAATTACGACCGATAGTCGGCATTGATCGAGATATAGCCATGCGTGAGGTCGCAGGTCCAAACCGTGGCCCGGCCTTCGCCCAGCGCCAGATCGACGCCGATTTCGATCTCGTGGCCCTTGAGGTGCGCAGTGACCGGCGCCTCGTCGTAGCCGCTCAGCGCCAAGCCGCCCTCGGCAACCTGCGTATTTCCGAACCGGATCGACAGCGTGTCGCGATCGGCGGGTTCGCCGGCCTTGCCGACCGCCATCACGATGCGGCCCCAGTTTGCATCCTCGCCTGCGATGGCGGTCTTCACCAGCGGCGAGTTGGCAATGCTCATCGCGACGCGGTGTGCGCTGCGGTCGCTGTCCGCGCCGGTCACCTGGATCTCGATCAGCTTCTGCGCACCTTCGCCGTCGCGAACCACGAGCATCGCGAGTTGATGGCACAGGTCCGCCAGCGCTGCACGGAAGGCGTCCGCCCCCACGCTGTCATCCTCAGCTAGCGGGACGTTACCAGCCTTGCCCGTCGCGAACGCCATCACCGTGTCGCTGGTCGAGGTGTCGCTGTCGACGGTGATGCACGAGAAGCTCGGTGCATTCGCCTTCGACAGCGCGGCCTGCAGGAACTCCGGCTCGACCGCGGCGTCGGTGAAGATGAAGCCGAGCATCGTCGCCATGTCGGGCGCGATCATCCCCGAACCCTTGATGATCCCCACCAGCGAGACAGTGCGATCGCCGATCACCGCGGTCGTCACCGCGCCCTTGGTGAAGGTGTCAGTCGTCATGATCGTTGCGGCGGCATCCTCCCAGCCACACGGTGCGGCCGCAAACGCAGCATCGAGCCCGGCCTCTGCCTTGTCGATCGGCAACGGCACGCCGATCACGCCGGTCGAGGACACGAACACGTCCGAAGGCTGGCACCCGAGATGCGCCGCCGTCCGCGCCGCGATCGCCTCGACCGCCGCCCGACCGCGCGATCCGGTGAACGCGTTCGAATTACCCGCATTCACCACCAGCGCGCGCGCTTGACCAAGCGTCAGCGCCGCGCGGCACCACTCCACCTCGGGCGACGGGCATTTGCTGGTTGTCAGCACCCCTGCAACCACCGTCCCCGGATCAAGCGTCACGAACGTGAGGTCGCACCGATCCCAGTTCTTGTACCGCGCGCGTGCGACATGCAGCGTGACTCCGTCGATCGCAGGCGCGGCGGGGAAGGGAAGGGCGAGGGGGGATGTGGACGTCGACATGGCCGCGACATAGGATGAAACCGGGCGGCCGTCATGGGGGAGTTGGTAATGCAAGTCGGGTTTTTGGCGGCATGCGTTTCGGTGCTGGTTTCTAGCGCGTCCTTTGGCGGAGGGCAGGCTACTGCACCGGTGCCGATCGATCCGGCGTCCTGGATATCCTACGAAGACTATCCGACATCGACGATCAAGGCGGGTGAGCACCGCACGGTGGGATATCGGATATCCGTCCGCGAGGATGGCAGCGTCTTGTCGTGCATCGTGACGTCGTCGTCGGGTGTGCCGGCCTTGGACAAGCAGACTTGCACTTCGCTCACGCAGAGGGCCCGGTTCACCCCGGCAAACGACCAGGCAGGGCGTCCGCGGGCGGGCGAGTATGACGGCAAGGTTGTGTGGACCGTACCGCAAGCCGCGACCGAGGGGACGCCGACGATCTCGATGCGAGTGCTGTTCACGACGGTGCTCGACGCTGATGGTGGTTTGGCGCGCTGTGGCCTGGTGATGCAGTCTCGAGACAATCCTCCCCCTACGCAGGTCTGTCGGTCAATGCGTGAAACCGCCATGCGCAGCGGCATTGCCCACCGTGGGGATGCGCCGAACGGGGTGGTGTTGATCAATGAAACGACGACTGAATTTAACGGCAGGCCGGTCGAAGGCCGCGCGGCGGAAGGGTTTACCGAGATCGGGCAGCGTACGGTGCGTTTTCACGTCGATGCAACGGGGCACGCTGTTGATTGCCACGAGCAGACATCCGGCGAGGTATTCTTGAAATCACGGTCGCCATGCTCCGGCGACATGCGTTACCGGACCTTGGATGGCACCGCGGTCGAGACGGAGGGTGTTTTGATCGATCGGGCCGGGTGGCGTCGTCTCCTTAACGCAGATGACGTATAGGTCTGTGGGTTCCGCAACCTGCCGGTGAGGTTTCGATTGGACGAGCGGTATGACACTCCCTATGTCCGGTCCCGCATGAACCTGCTGCTACTCCTCTCTGCCCTGCTCTCCGCGCTGACCGGCGCGCTGCCGGGTATGCGTGGGCAGTCCGCCCAAGCCGTGGTGCAAGGCAACGTCTGCGCGCAGTCGGTAGCAGCAACGCCGGCCAAGGTGCTGATAAGGCCAGTATCTGGCCTTCCTGCGCTGCTTCAGGTTGCCGTCGCTACCGCGTTGCGCGCCATCGCAGTCGTCTCGCTACCGCTATGGGCAGAGCGCCGGCGCGAATAGCGTCCTGGTGTGACCTTATCGTAACCTTTGGATCCGCGTGATCCGCTTCCGCGTGCGCCCCCTGCGTGCCGCCGCGTCTCAAATTCAGGAAATCAGCCCATGTTCGGTGGCCTCGCCAAATCCTTGTTCGGTTCGTCCAACGACCGCTACGTCAAGTCCCTCAACCCGATCCTCGCCAAGATCGCCTCGTTCGAGCCGTCACTCCAGGCGATGTCGGACGATGAGCTCTCGGCGCAGACCGTCAAGTTTCGTGCCCGGCTTGCAGAGGGCGAAAAGCTCGACGACCTGCTCCCCGAGGCGTTCGCGACGGTCCGTGAGGCCGCGCACCGCGTACTCGGCCAGCGCCATTACGACGTCCAGATGGTCGGCGGCATCGTCCTCCACCGCGGCGAGATTGCCGAGATGCGGACCGGCGAGGGCAAGACGCTCGTCGCGACGCTCGCGACCTATCTCAATGCGCTCCCCGGCGACGGCGTCCACGTCGTCACCGTCAACGATTACCTCGCGGCACGCGACGCGGAGTGGATGGGGCAGGTCTATACCTTCCTCGGCATGACGATCGGCGTCATCATCCCGAACCTGTCGGACGAGGAACGCCGCGCCGCCTACGCCGCCGACATCACCTACGGCACCAACAACGAGTTCGGGTTCGACTATCTCCGCGACAACATGAAGTACGAGCGCAGCGCGATGACGCAGCGCGCGTTCAACTTCGCGGTGGTCGACGAGGTCGATTCGGTGCTGATCGACGAGGCACGCACGCCGCTGATCATCTCCGGCCCGACCGACGACAAGTCCGAGCTGTACATGCAGGTCGACGCGGTCGTGAAGCAGCTCGATCCCGCCGACTACGACAAGGACGAGAAGCAGAAGACGATCATCCTCACCGAGGACGGCACCGAGAAGGTCGAGCGCATGCTTGAGGCGGCCGGGCTGCTCGAGGGGCAGAACCTGTACGATTTCGAGAACACGCAGGTCGTGCATCACCTCAACCAGGCGTTGCGCGCGATCGTGATGTTCAAGTCGGACATCGACTACATCGTCAAGGACGGCAAGGTTATCATTATCGACGAGTTCACCGGTCGCATGATGGACGGCCGGCGCTGGTCGGACGGCCTGCACCAGGCGGTCGAGGCGAAGGAGGGCGTCCAGATCGAGCCCGAGAACCAGACGATGGCCTCGATCACGTTCCAGAACTATTTCCGCATGTACCCCAAGATTGGCGGCATGACCGGCACCGCGGCGACCGAGGCGGCCGAGTTCTACGACATCTACAAGATCAACGTTGTCAGCATCCCGACCAACGTCGAGGTCAAGCGTGTCGACGAGGAAGACGAGTTCTACAAGGACACCAAGGACAAGTTCGCCGCGATCGCCAAGAAGATCAAGCATCACGCGGACCTTGGCCAGCCGGTGCTGGTCGGCACGGTGTCGATCGAGAAGTCCGAGATGCTGAGCGAGTTCCTGGTCGGCGAGAACGTCGACCACAAGGTGCTCAACGCGCGCTTCCACGAGATGGAGGCGCACATCGTCGCGCAGGCCGGGCGCAAGTCCGCGGTGACGATCGCGACCAACATGGCGGGCCGCGGCACCGACATCAAACTCGGCGGCAACCTCGAATTCCGTATGCTCGACGAGCATCCCGAACTGGTCGAGGGCACGCCCGAGTATGACGAGGCGGCGGCGCGGATCACGATCGAGATCGAGGCGGAGAAGCAGGCGGTGCTCGCCGCGGGCGGCCTGTTCGTGCTCGGCACTGAGCGGCACGAGAGCCGGCGCATCGACAACCAGCTGCGCGGGCGCTCGGGTCGTCAGGGTGATCCGGGCCTTTCGCGCTTCTATCTCAGCCTCGACGACGATCTGCTGCGAATCTTCGGGCCGGACACACTGTTCGCCAAGATGATGCGCAACAATATCGAGGACGGCGAGGCGATCGGCAGCAAGTGGTTGTCGAAGGCGATCGAGACCGCGCAGAAGAAGGTCGAGGCGCGCAACTACGACATCCGCAAGCAGGTCGTCGAGTACGATGACGTGATGAACGAGCAGCGCAAGGTGATCTACGAGCAGCGCGCGGACATCATGGATGCCGATACGGTCGGCGACGTGGTGACCGACATGCGCGCGGAGACGGTCAACGTGATCGTCGGCGATGCGTGCCCGCCCAACTCGTATCCCGAGCAGTGGGATGTTGCCGGCATGAAGACGCGACTTGCCGAGGTGATGAACCTCGAGCCGCAGATCGACGCTTGGCTGCTGGAGGAGTCGGTCGACCCCGAGGTGATCGAGGAGCGCGTCCGCGCGATGGCGGACGAGGCGATCGCGCAGAAGTCGGCCGATCTTGATACAGAGACGTGGACGTCGGTCGAGAAGTCGATCCTGTTGCAGAATCTCGACCATCACTGGAAGGAGCATCTCGCGACGCTCGATGCACTACGCCAGGTCGTCCACCTCCGCGCCTATGCGCAGAAGACGCCGATCAACGAGTATAAGCAGGAGGCGTTCTCGCTGTTCCAGCGGATGCTCGAGACGATCCGCGAGGACGTGACCAAGACGATCGCGCATGCGCAGTTCCAGATGCAGGCGCCGGTCGGGCTGCCGGAACTGCCGGACTTCATCACGACGCATTTCGACCCGTTCACGGGGGAGGATGACTCGAACGACTTTGATGCGGGGACGCGTGGCCACATCACGTCGACGATGCCGCCGTTGCAGATCCCGCAGCCGCAGGAGGCCGATATCGGTGAGGATCCTGCGAACTGGGAGGGTGTGGTGAGTCGTAATGCGCCTTGCCCGTGTGGATCGGGGCGGAAGTACAAGCAGTGCCACGGGGCTGTTTGAGCGATCAGTACTGAACCGGTCCACCACCCCGGCGAAGGCCGGGGCCCAATTGGTGAGGTCGCAGTAACGGAGCGCATCCGCAGTTAGCAACGTCCCCCAATTGGGCCCCGGCCTCCGACGGGGTGGGACGGGACGATACGGCCCCCTTCGTTCTCCCGCGAAGGCGGGAGCCCAGGCTACCAGCGATGGCGTGTGGGACTCCTGGAACCCCGCCTGCGCGGGGGAACGGTTGTTCGTGGAGGAAGGGATTTCGGAGCAACTCTCCCGACCGATCGTTAGGACCCCATGCGCCAAGCCACCACGATCCTAACCATCGACACCACCCGTCAGGGCCTCGTCGACGTCACCGACGAGATCGCCCGCTGGACCCGCGACCAACGCATATTTGAGGGCCTTCTGACGGTATTCTGCCGCCACACGTCCGCGTCCCTCCTGATCCAGGAAAACGCGGCCCCCGAAGTCCGATCCGACCTCGAAGCTTATTTCGCCCGCATCGCTCCTGAGTCACGTGAGTACGAACATGACGACGAAGGCCCGGACGACATGCCCGCCCACCTTCGCACCGCGCTCACGCAGGTCCAGCTCTCGATCCCCCTGATCGACGGCCGACTCGCGCTCGGTACATGGCAAGGCATCTACCTCTTCGAGCATCGCCGCCGCCCGCATCGCCGCACATTGGCGCTGCACTTGATCGGCGTTTAAACGAAATGTGAAAAATGAGTCAGCAAGGTGGCGCATTGGAGCGAACCCGTTCATCAACCGTTCCACCACTGACGGCTAATAAGAGGCGTTTCGCCGCACTCGCCGCGAACGGAGACATACCATGTTCATGAAACCTGGTCGCAAGGTCGCATTGGCAGCGCTCGCAACGGGCGCCCTATTGCTGGCCGGTTGCGCGACCGAGACCACCTATCGGCCGGCGACGGGCCAGGGGTTCAGCCGCACCGGCTATAGCGACCGGCAGGTAGAGCCGGGCCGCTTCCTCGTCAGCTTCGCCGGCAACAGCGTGACGTCGCGCGATACCGTCGAGCGCTACCTGTTCTTCCGCGCCGCCGAACTGACGTTGCAGAATGGCTACGACTATTATCTGATGGCCGACCGTGACACCAATCTCCAGTCGCGGACTTACTCGACGCCGGGGATCGGTGGCGGGTTCGGCTATGGCGGCTTCGGCGGCTATTGGGGTCCGTCGTGGCGCTATTACGGTCGCGGCTTCGGCTGGCGCAATTGGAGCCCGTATGGCGGCTTTGGTGGTGGTTTCGGCGGCGGTTACGGTGGCTTTGGTGGCGGCCCATGGGGCAACGACTTCGATATCCGCACGATCGACCGGTATGAGGCGACCGCCGAGATCGTGATGCGCAAGGGCCCGATCCCGCGCGACAACATCCGCGCGTTCGACGCGCGCAAGGTTGTGGACAGCATCGGACCGAGCGTCGTGTTGCCGAAGTAAGCTTAGGCTTCGAGATGCCAAAAGGCCGGGCTACCCCAGTGGTAGTCCGGCCTTTTTGTTACGCTGCTCCCTCTCCCCTGCGGGGAGAGGGTCGGGGTGAGGGGCTGTTGCAGAGGGCAGCGCTCGCGGCGCCCCTCACCCAACCCTCTCGCCGAGGGGGAGAGGGCTTAAGAAGCGGCCTTGGCCAGTCCCTTCGACAACTGCAGCGCCCCATGCAGCCGAGCCTTCGGGTCACCCCAGGCCCGCTGCAGCACCAGCTTACTGTCCGGCCGCAACCGCGCGACGCCGTTCAAGCGCTCGACATACGCCAGCAGCTTGTCGATGTTCGGCGGCTTGTCATCGTGGAACGACACAAGCACGCCCTTCGGCCCGACGTCGATCTTCGACACGCACGCGCGCTTGGCGTTCAGCTTGATCTCGATGACCTTGATCAAATTCTCGGTCGCATCCGGCAGCGGGCCGAACCGGTCGATCATCTCGGCGGCGAACGCCTCGATCTCCTGGCCCTCGTCGAGATCGTTGAGGCGACGATACAGCCCCATCCGCAGATCGAGATCGGGCACGTAATCCTCGGGAATGAGGATCGGCGCATCCACGGTGATCTGCGGCGAGAAATCGCGCGGCCGCGACGAGGTCATGCCGCCGGCCTTGGCGTCCATGATCGCCTCCTCCAGCATCGCCTGGTAGAGTTCGAAGCCGACCTCCTTGATATGCCCGGTCTGCTCGTCGCCGAGCATGTTGCCAGCACCACGGATATCCAGATCGTGGCTGGCAAGCTGGAAGCCGGCCCCGAGCGAATCGAGATCGGACAATACCTTCAAGCGCTTCTCCGCCGTCACCGTCATCTGCCGCTCGGGCGGCGTCACCAAATACGCGTAGGCGCGCGTCTTCGAGCGTCCGACGCGCCCGCGCAACTGGTACAGCTGGGCGAGGCCGAAGCGGTCGGCGCGGTGGACGATCATCGTGTTGGCGGACGCGATGTCGATCCCGCTCTCGATGATCGTGGTCGACACGAGCACCTCGAACTTCTTGTCGTAGAACGCCGACATGCGCTCCTCGACCTCGGTCGGCGACATCTGGCCGTGCGCGACGACGAAGCGGATCTCGGGCACCTGTTCGCGCAGGAAATCCTCGATCTCGGGCAGGTCCGCGACGCGCGGCGTGACGACGAAGCTCTGGCCGCCACGGTAATGCTCGCGCAGCAACGCCTCGCGCAGCACGACCGGGTCGAACGGCATGATGTACGTCCGCACGGCCAGGCGATCGACCGGCGGGGTCTGGATCACCGACAGTTCGCGGATCCCCGACATCGCCATCTGCAGCGTGCGCGGGATCGGCGTCGCGGTCAGCGTCAGCATGTGGACGTCCGCCCGCAGCGCCTTCAGCCGCTCCTTGTGCGTCACGCCGAAGCGCTGCTCCTCGTCGACCACCACCAGCCCGAGCCGCTTGAAGTCGATGTTCTTCGCCAGCAGCGCATGCGTGCCGATGACGACGTCGATCGTGCCGTTCGCAAGCCCCTCCTTGGTCGCCTTCGCCTCGCTCGCGGTGACGAGCCGCGACAGGCGGCCCATGTTCATCGGGAAGCCTTCGAAGCGGGCGACAAAGTTGTTGTAGTGCTGGCGGGCGAGCAACGTCGTCGGGCAGACGATCGCGACCTGCTTGCCACCCATCGCCGCAACGAAGGCGGCGCGCAGCGCGACCTCGGTCTTGCCGAAGCCGACGTCGCCGACCACCAGCCGGTCCATCGGCTTGCCCGCGGCGAGATCGCCGAGCACGTCCTCGATCGCGCGATCCTGGTCCTCGGTCTCCTCGTACGGGAAGCGGTCGACGAAGCTGGGGTAGCCGCTCGAATCGGGTTCGAGCACGTCGCCCGGATGCAGCGCGCGTTCGGCGGCGGTCGCGATGAGTTCGCCGGCGATCTCGCGGATCCGCTCCTTCATTTTAGACTTGCGGCGCTGCCAGCCTTCGCCGCCGAGACGGTCGAGCGTCGCGCCTTCCTCGGACGAGCCGTAGCGCGAGAGGACGTCGATGTTCTCGACCGGCACGTAGAGCTTGTCGCCGCCGGCATAGCTCAGCGCGACGCAATCATGTGGGCTCTGGCCGACCGGGATCGAGGTCAGGCCCTCGTAGCGGCCGATGCCGTGCTCGGTGTGGACGACCAGATCGCCCGGCGTCAGCGTCGCGAGTTCGGCGAGGAACGCATCGGCGGATTTCTTGCGCTTCTTGCGGTGGACGAGGCGGTCGCCGAGCATGTCCTGCTCGGTGAGGACGGCGATTCCCGGCGCGGTGAAGCCGTGGTCGAGCGGCAGAACGATCAGCGCGACGCCGAAGCTGCGCGCGGTGTCGGCGATGCCGAGCGCTTCCTGCCAGGTCTCGGCGTGCTTGCCCCCCTTCATGCCGTGATCGGCGAGCAGGCTCCCCAGGCGTTCGCGTGCTCCGATCGAGTAGCTGGCGAGGATCGGCCTGCGACCTTGCTTCCGGAGCTTCTCGACGTGATCCGCGACGGCTTCGTAGATATTCGTCTGCGCCGCGCGCTCGGGTCCGAAATCGCGGGGGCCGTCGACGTCAAAGTCGAGGACGGTGTCGCTTGGCGGTTCGTGGAACGGCGAGGTGATGTGCGCGGCGAACGCCTCGACTCCGCCAGACCATTCCTGCGCGTCGAGATAAAGCGCCTTGGCGGGCATCGGCCGGTAGCTGCCCGGCTGGGCGGCTTCGGCGCGCTTGCGGTTCTCGTAATAGTCGGCGATCGATTCGAGCCTGCTTTCCACTGCCGCGGCAACGCCGTTGTCGCGGACTACTACGTCGTCGGCGCCGAGATGGTCGAACAGCGTCGCCATCTTCTCCTCGAACAGCGGCAGCCAGTGCTCCATGCCCGCGATCCGTCGGCCTTCGGAGATCGCCTGGTACATCGGATCGCCGGTCGCGGTGGCGCCGAACGCGTCGCGGTAGCGGGTGCGGAAGCGCTTGATCGAGTCCTCGTCGAGCAGCGCCTCGGAGGCGGGGAGCAGGACGAAGCCGTCGATCCGTCCGGTGGTGCGCTGGTCGGTCGCGTCGAAGGTGCGGACGCTCTCGATCTCGTCGCCGAAGAAATCGAGGCGCAGCGCGTGGTCTTCGCCCGAGGGGTAGAGATCGACGATCCCGCCGCGGACCGCATATTCGCCTTGGTCGTGGACGGTGTCGGTGCGGACATAGCCGTTCGCCTGGAGCAGCATGGCCAGCTTGTCGCGGCCGATCCGTTCACCGGGCGCGAGCCGCGCAACGAGCTGGCGGATACGGAACGGGGTGAGGACGCGCTGCGTCGCCGCGTTGGCGGTGGTCAGCAGGAGCTGCGGACCCTTGGGCTTGCCTTGCAGGCGTTGGAGCGCGGCGACACGCTCGGCCATGATGCGGAGTGTCGGCGAGGCGCGGTCGTAGGGGAGGCAGTCCCAGGCCGGGAAGCTCAGCACTTCGAGCTCGGGCGCGAAATACGCCGCGGTGGAGGCGACCGCGCGCATCGCCGCATCGTCGGGCGCGATAAACACCGCACGGGTCTTCGCGGCGCGCGCGAGATCGGCGAGCAGCGACGGCTGGAAGCCGGACGGTACGCCCGAGAGGATCAGCGGGGCTTTCGCGGAGAGGATCGTCTTGAGGTCTGGCATTCGAACTCCCCCCTCCCTGGAAGGGAGGGGCTGGGGGTGGGTTGGTATGGGGCGCGTGTCACGACCGCCAAGCGGCCGACCCACCCCCAACCCCTCCCTTCCAGGGAGGGGCGCAGAGGATTACTTCACGACCGTCACGTAGTTGATGTCGCGCATCGCCTGCATCATCGGGCCGTCCCACTCGGGCGGGCATACGATCGATCCGATCGCCCAGCCCATGATGTCGACGTCCTGTTCCTCCAGCAGCGCCTCGAACCAGTCGAGCTCTTCCGGCGTCCACGTCCGGCCATAGGTCGCGAAGAAGCCGCCGATCATCATATCGGCCTCGCGCGTGCCGCGGTGTGAGCTGCGAAAGCCGAGGCGCTTCAGGCGGGTTTCGTGATCCATCGTATCTCCAACGCCGATAGACCGGCGACCGCTGGCGGCGGGCGTCGGCTTGGCTATATGGAGCAGATAGTCATGCGACCCGAAATCCTCAATCCGCTGTTCGCCGAAACCCTCGTTCTGAAGGGGGTGGGGCCCGCGCTCGCCAAGCCGCTCGACCGGCTCGGGCTCGCGCGCGTCGTCGACGTCGCCTTCCATCTGCCGACGGGATACGTCGATCGCCTGCCGCGCACCGAACTGATGTCGAGCGATGCGGGGCGGATCATCACGATCACGCTGACGCCGCGCGACTACAAGATTAGTGCGGGACGTGGCCCTACGCGCGTGCAGGCGACCGACGAGCACGGCAACTACGTCAGCCTCGTCTTCTTCGGCGGGAGCTCCGGTTGGGCGAAGAAGCTGCTGCCGATCGGCGAGGCCAAGCGGATCTCGGGCCGACTCGACGAATACGGCCAGGAATTGCAGATCGTGCATCCCGACATCGTCGAGCCCGACGAGGAGTTGCGCGAGCGCGAGCCGATCTATCCGCTGTCGGAAGGCCTCACGTCGCGGCGGCTGGCGGCGCTGACCACGCAGGCGGTCGCGCGCGCGCCGGACCTGCCCGAGTGGATCGAACCTGGGCTGAAGGCGAAACGGGAATGGCCGGGCTGGCACGAATCGCTGGCGCGCATCCACGCCGACCCGTCGGACGCAAAGGCGCGCGAACGGCTCGCCTATGACGAGGTGTTCGCGAACCAGCTGGCGATGACAATCGTCCGCGCCGATACCCGCAAGCGTCGGGGCCGTGCATTGCAGGGCGACGGCCGGCTGCGTGACCTCCTGAAGCTCCCCTACACGCTGACCGGCGCGCAATCGCGGACCGTCGGCGAGATCGAAGGTGATCTGGCGCAGACCGCGCCGATGTTGCGGCTGCTGCAGGGCGATGTCGGCTCGGGCAAGACGCTGGTCGCGGCGATGGCGATGCTGATCGCGGTCGAGGCCGGCGCGCAGGCGGCGATGCTCGCGCCCACCGAGATCCTCGCGCGTCAGCATTACGAGACGCTGCGTAAGACGCTCGCCGGCCTTCCGATCGAGATCGGCGTGCTCACCGGTCGCGACAAGGGGCGCGTGCGCGAGGCGACGCTGATGGCGCTGGCGAGCGGCGAGATCGACATCCTCGTCGGCACGCATGCGATCTTCCAGGATGCGGTCGGCTACAAGGACCTGGGTCTGGTGGTGGTGGACGAGCAGCACCGCTTCGGTGTCGCACAGCGGATGACGTTGCAGGCGAAGGGCGTCGCCCCGCCGCACCTGCTCGCGATGACCGCGACGCCGATCCCGCGCACGCTGACACTCGCGCAGTACGGCGAGATGGACGTCAGCCGCCTCGACGAGATGCCGCCCGGCCGCCAACCGATCGAGACGCGCGTGATCTCCGAGGACCGGCTCGATGACGTGGTCAACGCGCTGGGGCGCCACCTTGCGGATGGCGGGCAGGCCTATTGGGTTTGCCCGCTGGTCGAGGAGAGCGAGAAGAGCGACCTCGCCGCAGCGGAGATGCGCGCGGAGACGCTGCGCGCGCGGTTCGGCGAAAAGGTGGCGCTGGTTCACGGCCGCATGAAGCCGGCGGAGAAGGACGCGGTGATGGCCGAGTTCTCCGCCGCCCGCACGTCCGTGCTCGTCGCCACCACCGTGATCGAGGTCGGCGTCGACGTCCCCAACGCGACGCTGATCGTGATCGAACACGCCGATCGCTTCGGCCTTGCCCAGCTCCATCAGCTCCGCGGGCGTGTAGGCCGCGGCACCGGGCGGTCGATCTGCCTGCTGATGCGCGGGTCGTCGCTCAGCGAGACGTCCCGCGCGCGCCTCGCCTTGATGCGCGAGACCAACGACGGCTTCCGCATCGCCGAGGAGGATCTGCGCCTCCGCGGCGCGGGCGAACTGCTCGGCACGAAACAGTCGGGCGAGATGGCGTTCCGGCTCGCAACGCCGGACATGATGGCCGACCTGCTGCAATGCGCACACGACGACGCGCGCCTGCTGATCGACCGCGACGGTGGATTGGAGGGACCGAGAGGGCAGGCGGCTAGGACCGCGCTCTATCTGTTCGATCGCGATGCCGGTGTGGCGCTGCTTCGCTCCGGCTGAGCCGTCAGCTGTTTCGGATCATTACGGTGAGCATCGTGTAATATTCGGCGAGCGGGATCGTCCGTTCGAGCTCGCAGCCGATCCGACCGCCAAGCGACCAGCGCACGACCGCGTCGACATAGCCGAAGATCGGCAGGCGAATCCGCAATCGATCACCCGCGGCCGGATCGCCGTCGCACCGTGCCATCAGGCCGTTGGCGGACATGTTGACCAGCACCAGCTTGACCATGCGATCGTCGCCGTCGAGCGCATGCGTGCGGTGCATGACTTCGTCGCGGGGCTCGCCGCGCGCATCGCGAACGGCCATTGCGTAGCGTGGCATCGATCGCTCCCCAGGAATAACCATTCCGCCTGTGTACGGCGCGCGGCGTGAACCCGATACGAACGGTGATGCTTAACGCGATGTTCTTCGAAACGAGAATGCCTCTATTACGAGGGGGTTAGCATCCCATGTCGTTTCTTGCCGAGGCTGAGCCGGACGGGCGATGCGACGTCGATGCTAGTGGTCGGTTCGCGGACGGCCTCGCCATCGACACGCACCGCGCCCTCGGCGATCTTCCGCCGCGCCTCGCCGTTGGAGGCAACGAAGCCCAGTCCCACGAGCGCCTCGACGACTCCGATCGAGCCACCGGAAACGGCGTAGCTCGGCAGCGAGTCGCCCGACGCGCCTTCCTCGAACGTCTTCCGTGCAGTCTCGGCGGCCTGTTCGGCGGCATCGCGACCGCGGCACATCGCGGTCGCCTCGTTGGCGAGCACGATCTTGGCGGCGTTGATCTCCGCGCCTTCGAGCGCCTCGAGACGTGCGATCTCGTCGAGCGGGAGGTCGGTGAACAGCTTTAGGAAGCGACCAACGTCGCGGTCGTCGGTGTTGCGCCAGAACTGCCAGTAATCGAAGTGTGGCAGCTGGTCCTCGTGCAGCCAGACCGCGCCCGACATCGTCTTGCCCATCTTGCCGCCGTCCGCCGTGGTGATCAGCGGGGTGGTGACGCCGTAGACCTCGGTCGAATCCATCCGCCGCGACAGCTCGATGCCGTTGACGATGTTGCCCCACTGGTCCGAGCCGCCCATCTGCAACCGGCACTGGGCGCGACGCGACAGTTCGAGGAAGTCGTACGCCTGGAGGATCATGTAGTTGAATTCGAGGAAGCTCAGCGACTGTTCCCGGTCGAGGCGGAGCTTGACCGAGTCGAACGCAAGCATCCGGTTGACCGAGAAGTGCTGGCCGACATCGCGCAGGAACGGGATATATTCGAGCGCGTCGAGCCACTCGGCATTGTCGAGCATTACCGCGTCGGTGGGCCCGTCGCCGAAGGTCAGGAAGCGTTCGAAGATGCGGCGGATCGAGGCGACGTTGGCCTTGATCCCGTCCTCGCCAAGCAGCTTGCGCGCTTCGTCCTTGAAGCTCGGGTCGCCGATCTTGCCGGTACCGCCGCCCATCAGGACGATCGGCTTGTGGCCGGTCTGCTGGAGCCGACGGAGCAGCATGATCTGGACCAGGCTGCCGACGTGGAGCGACGGCGCGGTCGGATCGAAGCCGATATAGCCGGGCACCACCTGCTTGCCCGCAAGCGCGTCTAGCGCGGCGGCATCGGTCATTTGGTGGACATAGCCGCGCGAGGTCAGCGTGGTGAGCAGGTCGGACTGGTAGGTCATGGTGCGTCTCGTTCCCCTTCCGCTTGCGGGAGGGGTTAGGGGAGGGGCTTCCTCGCCCCCATGCCCTCCCCCGACCCCTCCCGCAAGCGGGAGGGGAGAATCACGTTCGTGGCAGTTGCGACGTGGGATCGACGGGCGTCCGCCCCTTGCGCAGTTCGAAGTGCAGTTCGGGGCGATCCGCGAACCCGGTATCCCCCGACAGCGCGATCGTCTGGCCGCGCTTCACGCTCTGGCCGCGTTGCACGAGCAGCTTGGACGCGTGGCCATAGACGCTCGTCCAGCCGCCGCCATGCTTGATGATCACCAGCCCGCCGAGCGCGGCGATACCGTCGCCGACATACGCGACGACGCCGTCCGCGGCCGCGTGGATCGGCGTCGAGACCGGTACGGCGATCTTGATGCCGTCGTTGCGTTCGCCGCTCGCACCGTGGCCGAAGCGTTTCACGACCTTGCCGTCGACCGGCCACAGGAACCCGCCGCTCGCGAGACGCGCCGGCGCGGTGACGACCGCATTCGACGGCAGCACGCGGCGCGGTGTCGCGATCGGCCTCGCCGGCGCCTGATTGCTGGCCAGCGCAGGTTCGCCACCGGTCAGGATGTCGTCAATGTCGAGCGTGAAGGCGCGCGCGCGTTCCGATGCGCTTGCAGTGCCGCCGCTGGGCTCGCCAGGAATCTGGATACGCTGGTCGGCGCGTAACACGTAGGGCTCGACGAGCGCGTTGGCAGCCACGATCCGCGACCATTCGACCCCATACGCGCGGGCGATCGCGATGCCCGTCTCGCCGCGTCGAACCTGGTGATAGCGGCCGCCGGGGATCTGCAACCGTTGGCCGGCTTGGATCGAATAGGGCGATTCGAGATCGTTCGCGCGCGCGATCGCTTCGAGGCTCGCACCGCTGCGATCGACCACGCGGCTCAGCGTATCGCCGGGCCGGACGACATAGGTCGTGTCGGGGATCGTCTTCGCATCGGCGCTGACCGGCCGCGCCTCCCAAGCTGGGCGCGGGGCGGGCAGGGTGGTGACCTCACCGGTATCGCGTCCGGGAATGTCCTGCGGCTGCCGGTCGTCACGCGGCGTATCCTCGCGCGGCGAATCGTCACGGGACGTATTGTCACGGGGGGGGGGCGGATCGTCGCGGCGGGGCGGGGGATCGCGGTACGGGCGCTGCGGCGCGTTACCGTAGCCGGCGGGGCGATCGACGTGCGGAATGCACGCGGTCAGCGCGAGCGTCGCCAGCGAAACCAGGACGCCCGCATGCCGCATCAACGATAGGCCTGCTTCAGCATGTCCATCGACTCGAAGTGCGTGAGATCGAGATGCAGCGGCGTGACGGAGACGTACCCCGCCGCCGTCGCTTCGAGGTCGGTTGCGTGCGCCGGCGTCTCGACGGTCCGGCCAAGCGCGAACCAGTGATATTCGTAGCCGCGCGGATCGGTGTTGCTGACGATCTGCAACCGGCCATAGTCGCGGAAACCCTGGCCGACGACGCGCACGCCCTTCACCGCATCGGCCGGGCCGGCGGGAAAGTTGATGTTGACCAGCGTCCGCGGGGCCAAGGGTGCGTCGACCAGCGGCCGCAGGACGCGCTCGCCCCAGGCGGCGGCGGCCTCGAACGGCACGCTGTCGCCCATCCCCTCGCGGCTGTAGATCTGGCTCAGCGCGATCGACCGGATGCCGCCCAGCGCGCCCTCCATCGCTGCCGAGACGGTGCCCGAATAGGTCACGTCCTCGGCGAGATTCGCGCCCCGGTTGACGCCGGACAGGATCAGGTCGGGCGGGCAATCCTTCATGATCTTGGCGAGCGCCATCATCACCGCGTCGGTCGGTGTGCCCGCGACGGCATACCGCTTCTCGCCGTGCTTCCGCACACGGATTGGCCGCGACAGCGTCAGCGAATGCCCTGCGCCCGATTGTTCCTCGGCCGGCGCGACGATCCAGACGTCGTCGGACAGCGTCCGTGCGATCGTCTCGAGCACCTTCACACCGGGCGCATGATAACCGTCGTCATTGGTGAGCAGGATCCGCATCAGCGCTTCGGCTCCAGGACGGTGAGCCCGCCCAGATACGGCTGGAGCACCGCCGGCACTGCGACCGAGCCGTCCTCCTGCTGGTAATTCTCCAGCACCGCGACCAGCGTCCGGCCGACCGCGAGCGCGGAGCCGTTGAGCGTGTGAACGAACCGCGTGCCCTTCTCGCCCTCTGGCCGATAGCGCGCGTTCATCCGGCGTGCCTGGAAGTCGGTGCAGGTCGAGATGCTGCTGATCTCGCGATAGCGCGCCTGGCCCGGCAGCCAGACTTCGAGATCGTAGGTGCGTGCCGCGGTGAAGCCCATATCGCCGGTGCATAGGAGCATCCGCCTGAACGGTAGCTGCAACGCGTCGAGCACGCCTTCCGCGCACGCCGTCATGCGCTCATGCTCGGCCTCGGACATGTCGGGGGTGACGATCGAGACCATCTCGACCTTGTCGAACTGATGCTGGCGGATGTAGCCGCGCGTATCGCGACCCGCGGCGCCTGCCTCGGAACGGAAGCACGGCGTCAGCGCGGTGAAGCGCAGCGGCAGTTCGGCTTCGCTGAGGATCTGTTCGCGGACGATGTTAGTGAGGCTTACCTCCGCAGTTGGGATCAGCCAGCGGCCGTCGGTGGTCCGGAACAGGTCTTCCGAGAATTTGGGCAGCTGGCCGGTGCCGAATACTGCTTCGTCGCGGACAAGAAGCGGCGGCGAAACCTGCTCGAAGCCTGCCTCGGCGACGTGATCCAGCATGAACTGGCCAAGCGCGCGTTGCAGCTTGGCGGCAGGCCCACGGACCAACGTGAAGCGCGCGCCCGACATCGCCGCGCCGGTCTCGAAATCGAGGCCGATCGCAGGACCGATCGCGTCATGCTCGCGCGCCGCGAAGGCGAACGTCGTTGGCGTGCCGCGCGTGTGGACGAGCGCGTTGTCGTCCTCGCCGCCGCCCTCGGGCACGTCGGTCGCGGGAAGGTTCGGGATCGCGGCCAGCATGGCTTGGAGTTCGCTGCCAAGCCGCGCCTCATCGGCTTCCAGAGCGGGCAGCGCTTCCTTCAGGCTCGCGACCTCGGCCATCAGCGCCTGCGCCTTGACCTCGTCCTTCTGCGCCTTGGCCTGGCCGATCGCCTTCGACAGTTCATTGCGGCGGGTCTGCGCGGTCTGCGAGTCCGCGATCGTCGCGCGGCGCTGCTCGTCGAGCGTCACCAGCGATGCGGACTGCGGTGCGACACCCCGCTTGGCGAGGGCGGCGTCGAAGGCGGCGGGATCGTCGCGGATCAGGCGTATGTCGTGCATGGCCGGGCTATGCCGACCGGCGGGGGCGTACGCAAGGCGGCGCAACCTCCCCGGTACGCGGCGCGTTCACCCCGCATACGCATAGCGAAAAGGAGAGACACGCATGCATCTTCCCCACAACTCCGTCGTGCTCGTCGCGGACGGCCGGAAAATGCTGTTCCTGCGCAACGAGGGGGACGCCGAGTTTCCCAATCTCGTCGTCGAGAAGGCTCAGGAGCAGGACAATCCGGCGACGCGCGACCAGGCGACAGATTCCGCCGGCCGTGCCTCATCGCCACAGGGCGGTGTGCAGAGTTCGGTAGAGCCGACCGATTTCCACCAGATCGAGGAAGATCGCTTTGCGGCAGACGCCGCGGAATTCCTCAAGACCGGCGCGTTGAAGAACAAGTATGACTCGCTGATCGTGATCGCGCCGCCGAAGACGCTCGGCGAACTGCGAAAGCATTACCACAAGGAAGTCACCAGCCGCCTCAAGGGCGAGCTAGACAAGGACCTGACCGGACATCCGATCAAGGACATCGAGAAGGCCCTCATGAACGCCTGATCGCAGATCAAGAAAAAGGCCCCGTCGGAGGATCTCCGGCGGGGCCTTTTCTATGTGAAGTTTGAGCGCTTAAGCTGCAACCGCCTTCGTTTTGGCGAAACGCTTGCGCGCGACGAGAGCGGCGGCGGCTGCACCGAAAAGCAACACCATCGGTGGAGCGGGAACGGGTGCCGGCGGACCGCCACTCGATCCCGTGCTGCCGCTCGAACTCGCGCTGCTCGCGCTCGACGCGCTGCTGGCACTGCTTGCGCTCGAACCACTCGATCCGCTTGAGGACGAGCCACTGCTTCCCGACGATGCGGAACTGCCGGACGATCCATTCGAGCTCCAACCACCGGTCGAGTTCCAGCCGCCGCTCGATCCCCAACCCTTGCTGCTCGATCCATACCCTGACGAACTACCGCTGCTGGCCGAGGACGCGGAGGAGGCGGACGACGCAGACGATGCGCTGCTGGTCGAGGACGACACGTCGCCACTCGATCCGCCCGATGCCGACGATACGTTGCCGCTCGATCCACCCGATGCGGACGATACGTTGCCGCTGGAGCCACCGGTCGACGAGGTGCTCGAAATGGTCGCGCCCCCCGTGCTGGTCGACGATCCGCCGCTTGATGTCGAAGACCCGCCGCTGCTGGTCGACGATCCGCCGCTCGAGGTCGATCC
>Ga0247809_1000106_pt1 | contig 46732 bp, 42 predicted proteins | sample UWRJL104311B1_FD_180951 | JGI IMG/M metagenome (GOLD analysis project Ga0247809, IMG submission 180951) | Plant litter microbial communities from Arlington Agricultural Research Station in Wisconsin, United States - UWRJ-L104-311B-1 | ecosystem: Environmental > Terrestrial > Plant litter >...
TCGTCATCAAGCAGCGACCGCGCGATCTTGCGCGACGTCGCGGTCGATCCGGTGAACGCGACACCCTGGATGCGCACGTCCGCGGTCAGCGCCGCCCCAACCTCCGGACCACCGGTCACGAGCACCAGCGCATCGACCGGCACGCCAGCCTCATGCGCCAGTTCCACCGCACGCGCCGCGATCCGCGGGGTCTGCGGTGCAGGCTTGGCGACGACGGTGTTGCCGGTGACGAGCGCCGCCACCGTCTGCCCGAGGAAGATCGCCAGCGGGAAGTTCCACGGCGCGATCGTCGCCCAGACACCGCGACCCTCGATATGCAGCGTGTTGCGCTCACCCGTCGGCCCCGGCAACTCGATCGGATGCAGGTTCAGCCGCGCCTGCTGCGCGTAATACCGACAGAAGTCCGCCGCCTCACGCACCTCGCCGATCGCGTCGCCAATCGTCTTGAACGCCTCCTGCACGCAGATCGCCATGAGTTCGTCGCGATGCTTCTCGAGCAGGTCGGCGAGCCGTTCGAGGCATGCCGCACGTTCGTCGACCGGCGTGGTCGACCAAGCCGGAAACGCCGCATGTGCACGCGTGATGGCATCTTCTACCGTTCCCCCGCGAAGGCGGGGGCCCAGCTCCTCCAAATCACGCGCGTCAGCGCGGTCGGCGCTTCGCGCCGAGTCTGGGCCCCCGCCTTCGCGGGGGAACGGCGTCTGGGCCAACGGTGCGTTCACGGCCTTCACCGTCGCCTCAAGCGTCCCCACATCACTCAAATCCAACCCAGCGGAATTCCGGTGCCCCCCAGCCCCGAACAGATCCACCGGCAATGGAATGCTCGGATGCCGCTTCCCCCCAACCGCAGCGATCTTCGCCACAGGATCCGCCAGGATCTCAGCCTCGGTCAGCCGCTCATCCGCCAACTGATGCACGAAGCTCGAATTCGCCCCATTCTCCAGCAACCGCCGAACCAGATACGCCAGCAGATCGCGATGCCCACCAACCGGCGCGTACACCCGGCAATGATAGCCGTTCTCCTGCACCAGCCGCTCGTACAGCCCATCGCCCATCCCGTGCAGCCGCTGGAACTCGAAGTCGCGCGAGTTGCCCGCCCACTCCATGATCGTCGCGACCGTCAGCGCGTTATGGCTCGCAAACGCCGGCCGGATATTCTCCGCGGCCAGCATGTCCTTCGCCACGGCAAGATACGACACGTCGGTCGCCGCTTTGCGCGTAAACAGCGGATAGTCCGCCAGCCCCTCGACCTGCGTGCGCTTGATCTCGCTGTCCCAATACGCGCCCTTCACCAGCCGCACGTTCATCACGCGGTCCAGCCCGTTCGCCCATTCGATCACCGGCCGCGCGCGCTTGCCATAGGCCTGCACAGCCATGCCGAACCCGTCCCAGCCCTTCAGCGACGGCAGCCCCGCGACCGTGCCGATGATGTCGAGGCTCATCTCCAGCCGCTCGGATTCCTCCGCGTCGACGGTCAGCGCGATGCCCTTCGACGCTGCCTGCACCGCCAGCGCCTCCAGCATTTCGGTCAGCGCGGGCACACACTCGCTCCACCGCGCCACTTCGTACCGTGGATGCAGCGCCGACAGCTTGACCGAGATCGAGTGCCCCGCCGCCGGATCGCGCCCGACCGCGTCGACCGCGCCGACATACGCCTGGAAGTATCGCTGCGCATCGGCATGCGTCCGCGCCGCCTCGCCAAGCATGTCGAAGCTCGCCGTGAAGCCCTTGTTCTCCGGGCGGCGCATCCGCTTCATCGCCTCGTCGATGGTGCGACCCATCACGAAGATCTCACCCATCATCTTCATCGCCGCGCCGACCGCCTGCCGCACGAACGGCTCACCCGCGCGGCTGATCAGGCGCCGCAGCGGCCCCGTCGATCCCTCGCCGACCAGCACGCGGCCGACCACCAGCCCCCAGGTCGCCGAATTGACCAGCTTCGAATTCGACTTGCCCGCATGCGCGCGCCAATCGGCATCGCCCAGCTTGTCCGCGATCAGCAGATCCGCTGTCTCTGGATCCGGCACGCGCAGGAACGCCTCGGCCAGCGACAGCAGCGCGACGCCTTCCGACGAATTGAGTCGATATTCCTGGAGGAACTGGTTCACCCAGCCCTTGCTCTGCGCCGCCCGCAGGTCCGTGAGCAGTCCGAGTGCATGCCCCATCACCCGTTCGCGCGAATCCGAATCGAGCGCGGCGCGGTCCAGCAGCGGTTTTAGAACATCGGGTTCGCTCGCGCGGTACAGCTTTGCCATGATATCGCGGGCATTGGACGTTACGGCAGTCGACATTTTCCAGCTTCCGGTTGGGTGAGGCTTGCGATCCGCTCGCCTGTACGCCTAGAGACATTCCAGCGCTTAGCGCCAAATGAGCTTTGAGGGGAATGCCGTGGCGACGATCACCACCGCGCAGATGCAGCAGCGCATCGGCACCGAGACGGTTTCCGACTGGGTCGAGGTCACGCAGGCCATGATCGACAAGTTCGCCGATGCGACCGGCGACCACCAGTTCATCCACATCGATCCGGTCCGTGCGGCGCAGACCCCGTTCGGCGGCACGATCGCGCACGGCTTCCTGACGCTGTCGCTTATGCCTTTGCTGTCGTCGAAAGTGCCGGACGCGCCCACGATCGAGGGCGCGAAGATGGGCGTAAACTACGGCGGCAACTCGGTCCGCTTCCTGACCCCCGTCCGCTCGGGCTCGAAGGTACGCGGCCGCTTCAAGCTGCTCTCGTTCGACGAGAAGCGACCCGGCCAGTGGCAGCAGACCAATTCGTTTTCCGTCGAGATAGAGGGCCAGGAAAAACCCGCCCTGATCGCCGAATGGATCAGCCAGATTTTCGTTTGAAACTAATTCCCCTCCCACTTGCGGGAGGGGTCAGGGGAGGGTCCGAGATAGCCGCGATTGCGCCGGCTGCTCTGGCCACCCCCTCCCCCAACCCCTCCCGCAAGCGGGAAGGGAGCAGATAAGGATATACCCATGCGTTCAGCCGTCATCGTCTCCACTGCCCGCACCCCCATCGGCCGCGCCTATCGCGGCGGCTTCAACAACACCCCCGCCCCCACGCTCGCCTCGCATTCGATCAAGGCCGCGGTCGAGCGCGCCGGCATCGACGGGGCGGAAGTCGACGACGTCGTCTTCGGCTGCGCGCTCCAGCAGGGCCACCAAGCCGGCAACATCGCCCGCACGTCGTTGCTGCGCGCCGGCCTCCCCGTCACCGTCTCGGGCATGTCGGTCGACCGCCAGTGCGCTTCCGGACTGATGGCGATCGCCACCGCGGCCAAGCAGATCATCACCGACAACATGGACATCACGATCGGCGGCGGCGTCGAGAGCATCAGCCTCGTCCAGACCCCGCAGATGCGCGTCGCGCCCGATCCCCAGCTGATCGCGATGCACAAGGACGTCTACATGCCGATGCTGCAGACCGCCGAGGTCGTCGCCAAGCGCTACGGCATCAGCCGCGACGCGATGGATGCCTACGCGCTCCAGTCGCAGCAGCGCACCGCCGCCGCGCAGGCTGCCGGCTATTTCGATGCGGAGATCGTCCCCGTCGATGCCAACATGGCCATCGTCAACAAAGAGACGAAGGAGGTCACGTACAAGGACGTGACGATCACCAAGGACGAGGGCAACCGCGCCGACACCACGCTCGAAGGCCTCCAGTCGCTCAAGCCAGTCATGGGCCCCGACTTCACGATCACCGCCGGCAACGCATCGCAGCTATCGGACGGCTCGTCCTCCTCGGTGCTGATGGAAGAGAAGACCGCCTCGCAGCGCGGTCTCCAGCCGCTCGGTCGCTATGTCGGCATGGCGGTCGGTGGCACCGAGCCCGACGAGATGGGCATCGGCCCGGTCGTGGCGATCCCCAAGCTGCTCAAGCGCTTTGGCCTGAAGATGGACGATATCGGCCTGTGGGAGCTGAACGAGGCGTTCGCTGTGCAGGTCCTGTATTGCCGCGACCATCTCGGCATCCCCGACGAACTGCTCAACGTCAGCGGCGGCGCGATCTCGATCGGCCACCCCTACGGCATGACCGGCGCTCGCGCGACCGGCCACGCGCTGATCGAAGGCAAGCGTCGCGGCGCGAAGTACGTCGTCGTCACGATGTGCGTCGGCGGCGGCATGGGCGCAGCCGGGTTGTTCGAAGTACTGTGAACTCGAAGTGCAGCGTCGGTGTAGCCCACGTACTACGCCGGCGCTGCCCCGTCGTCTTGCCTATATGGTCCCCGGCCGTGTTAGTAGCTCCGTTCAATATTCTGGAACCGCACGCAGTCGGGTCCCTACGACGCATCACGAAACTAAATGCCGCCCGGCCCTTCTATTACTGAACTGCTCGACGCCTGGCGACGCCTGCTGCGGCTACTCGACGCGCCGCAGGACATCAGGGTATTGGCGCCGCTTTGCGAGCGTGAATCCTTTACCACCTACTTCAGAGCCCGCAGGGAGCGATCGTCCGCCAGATCGCGCTCGCGGATAGCCGCCTTTCGCAGGTACGCCGCGCGTTACGCTAATCCGCGAACAGTTCGACCAGCCTTTACGCGTCGAAGCGTTGACCGATGAGGCAGGCATGAGTTCGGCTTCGCTACATCGACATTTTCTAACGGCGACGGCGATGAGCCCGCTACAGTATCAGAAGAGCTAGCACTTGCAGGAAGCTCGTCGACTAATCGTCAGCGGCCGCGACGTTGCCGCGGCCGGCTATGCCGTCGGGTACGAAAGCGTATCGCGATTCAGTCGCGAGTATGCCCGCCTCTTTGGCTCATCACCCTCTCGCGATACCAAGAGCGCAAAGGCGACAGACCAATTCAACGAGGTTTTCGCGGAACGAGGCAACCCGGCCCAATTTCGGACACCCGGACTGCCTTGCGACACCGCCAGCTTCGGTCCCGATACGGCGCCTGATCTGTTGGCGTCGCGGTATGCGTCAGGCAAGGCTGTTGGCGAGCACCACGTCGAGCAGGCCCGGGAAGCGCCGGTCGAAATCGGAGCGGCGCAGCGTGTTGATCATCTCGCGCCCAGCCTGCGTCGTCTCGATCAGCCCCGCGGCGCGAAGCAGCTTCAGGTGATTGGACAGCGTGCTCTTGGGGATCGACTCGCATGGTGCCGCGTCGGTACAGCTGAGGCGCTCGGTCGCGGCCAACCGTGCCACCATTGCCAGCCGATTGGGATCGGCCAACGCGTGGAGAGCGAGATCGAGCGGAACGTCTTCAAGACGGGGATGCGTGAAACGGGGCATCGGGCTCATATAATGGAGCGGCCCCACTTTAATAGTTCGGATATGTTGAACTGTGGAAGCGTCGGCTTATGTTCCGTCTTGCCGACAGCGCACGACGGCGTGATCGCGGGCCACATTTCGGAGAATTGACATGTCACTTCAGGGCAAAAAAGCGCTCGTCACCGGTGGATCACGCGGCATCGGCGCAGCAATCGCCAAGCGACTGGCTGCCGACGGTGCGGCCGTCGCGATCACCTACGCCGGCAACAAGGCTGCCGCCGACGCTACGGTGGCGGCAATCGAGAGTGCCGGCGGCACCGCCTTCGCATTCCAGGCAGACGCTGCCGACCCTGCATCGCAACGCGCGGGCGTCGAGCAGGCCGCCGCCGTGCTCGGCGCGATCGACATCCTGGTCCACAATGCCGGCGTGGCGGAATTCTCTGCCGTCGCCGACGATACGGACGAGACCTTCGATCGCCAGTTCGACGTCAACGTGAAGGGCCTCCACGTTGGCACGCGCGCGGCGCTGTCGCACCTGAACGACGGTGGGCGGATCATCCTGATAGGCAGCGTCTCGGGCGAGCTCGCCTTCCCGGCGACTGCGGTCTACAGCGCGACCAAGGCGGCCGTCGCGGCGTTGGCGCGAGGCTGGGCGAAAGATCTCGCATCGCGCAATATTCTAGTGAACACGGTACAGCCCGGCCCGATCGACACAGACATGAACCCCGCCAACGGCGAGTTCGCGCAGCAAATGATCGGATTCATTCCGCTTGGCCGCTACGGCAAGGTCGAGGAAATCGCGGGTGCGGTCTCGTTCCTCGCCGGTCCCGATGCGAGCTATATCACGGGTACCACGCTCAACATCGACGGAGGCGCGGCTGCCTAACGCTACCGGTCAGCCCCTCCGATAGGTAGGAGGGGCTGACCGCGCTTGGGCGAGGGTGCGATCGAAGGGAGCACGGCTGGGCTGGAGTATCTCAAGCTGATCGCATCACCCGGGCTTGGCGTATCCTTCGTCTTGGTGCCAAATATGCTGTTTTGACACTTTCGAACTTGAGGAAGATCTGTGCGGAAATAGCGTGATGAGCGACTACCCGACCATGACATTGGCCCCTTGCGAATGGCAAGTGGACGTTGGCGAACACCCCTTGGACGGTCCAGATTGCTCCAGGAAATTGATGGGCATCTTGGCGATATGCAATCAGCCTTGCAGCGCTGGTGGAAGACTTAGAACAGCGTGATCAGGCTTAGGTAGCCGTTCAGTGCTGGCCCGAACCTTGGGCTGAAGATCGGATGCACCGTTACTCCTAGGCCCGGCTGGATATAGATCCCCGCCGCAGCGCGATAGGCGTAGCTGGCCGTGGCAGCCCAGGTACCTTTGTAGAATGATTGGTTTGTCGGGACACGAGCACGCAATCCCTCCAGACTATACACGTTATACGTTGTTACCAACGACGCCAGGTCGAACGGACGACTTCTGATGAGACCGACGCCATAGACTCGGCCCTCGTAATATTGCGTGAAGAAGTTCTGTTCCGGTGGCGCGTAGTTGAATGTCGCTCCGGCATAGATTCCGCGAAAGGGTTTCGCCGGATCGGTCTGCGTCAGCTGTCGATCGGCAGCGACGAAAACGGCCCAATTATCTTTTTGCGCACCATCCGAGAAACGAGTGTAGCGCGTCGAATTGTGAATGCCGCCGAACCGTACCCAGGCAGATTTCGTTCCGGGTGCCGATGCCCGATTGAAACCGATTTCGTCGATCAATAACACGCCAGTCCCTGGCGGGGAGAATCGGAAACCTCCTGGATTTACAGCGTTTTCCGCTGTCGCGCCCCCTGGTGGCAAGCTGCGCTGAATACCGAATTTATTGTAGAAGCCGGTCTTGGATCGTACCCGAACGTTGATACCGGGCGCGGCGAACCCGCCATAACTCAAACCTAGCTGGAACGGGATCGTCGCTTGCGGTCCAAGGTTGCCGGTCGCCAGATTGCCACCGACGTTGATTCCTAGGAACTCTTGCGTGTTGTCGATGTAGCCCGCTTTGAAGTCCAACACCCCGGCGATCACATCCTGATAATAGTGGAGACGACCGATCCGGATTTTCTTCGGACCGTTCACTGCTGGAAAGCTGTTGTCGACGATGCTCAATGTCGTCGCGATCTGTCCACCCTTGAGCCCTATACGGCCGAGGTCATAGGTCGCGGTGAGGCTGGCCGTGGTATTGGTCCGCGTTACACGCTGACCGTTATAAAGCTGTGGTCCACGATAGCCGCGATCGTTCTGCAAGAAATCATATTGGAAATTGGCCGTATTGATCGGCGAAATGCCTATCCCGATATCGGCGAGCGCATCACGAACGCCCAGGTGATCGGCGAGGATCGTATCGGCAACCTTGGGATACGAGATTGCCCAACCCTTCAGACTAAGATCGTCGAACCGCTTGAAGCGATCGGGCGCGGGCAAGACGCTGTCGTCTGGCAGTGCGCTCGTCGTGGCAGGCTGTGTCGTCTGTTCGGTGGGAACCGGCCGCGCAGGCACCTGAGCAAGAGCCGCGGGCGGCGCTGACAACGCCAATAGCGCTGCAACGCAGCGGAATGCGGTAGGATCGGACATACGCAACTCTCCAAATATCAGCGACGCGTCGCGCGCTCCGCCTGCGCCCAGGCCAGCGCCATCAACTCGGGCAGCACCGCGACGCGCTGGCGTGCCTCGGCAGACGCCGCCGTACCGTTCAGCACGCGGCCTTTTATTCCGTGGAAGATCGCGGCGAGGCGAAAGAAGTTGAACGCAATGTAGAAGTCGTATCCGGGCATCGAAGCCAAGCCACGCCGAGCACAATAGGCCTGCAGATACGTCTCTTCGGACGGGATCCGCAGCGAAGCTGGATCCACACCACCAAGCCCGGCGACGATATGTGCCGGCATCCGGTACATCATGGCATGATAGGCGAAATCCGCTCCCGGATGCCCGAGTGTCGACAATTCCCAATCGAGCACCGCCAATATCCTGGGTTCGCTGGGATGAAAGATCAGATTGTCGCAGCGAAAGTCGCCATGCACGATGGACGATGCATCGTCGTCGAGGGGAATGTTCGCCGGCAGCCATTCGACGAGCCGGTCCATATACGGGTCCCGCCCTGCGGCATCGTCGGACAGATACTGGCTCGACCAACGCGTGATCTGACGTTCGAAATAATTGCCGGGCCTGCCATAGTCGGCGAGTCCGATCGCGTCTGGATCGATCCCGTGGAGCTGCGCCATCGTCGCATTCATTGCATCGAAATACGCAGCCCGCTCTTCGGCAGGTACGTCAGGGAAGGTCGCGTCCCAGACGACGCGCCCTTCGACCATGTCCATGACGTAGAACATCGTGCCGATCACCGTGTCGTCCACCGACAATCCGTGCACGTGCGCTACCGGAAAGCCGGCACGCTCGAGTGCGATCAGCACCCGGGCTTCGCGGTCGACGGCGTGAGCGCCCTTCAGCAACGGCCCGGGCGGCTTGCGACGCAGGACGTAACGTCGCTTCGGCGTGGCCAGATGGTAAGTCGGATTGGATTGCCCACCGCGAAACTGCGTGACGATCAGCGGCCCCTGATAGTCCGCAACATGCCCGCGCATCCACGTGTCCAACGCGGCTTCGTCAAGCTCGAAACCCGGGCGTACTGGCGTGGTCCCCAGATTGGCATCGGAGACCCTCGTCATGACGTGCTCGACCCGCAACTTGCCGCGCCGCGGTAGCGGTTCGCCGGGAAGACCAGCGTCGGTTCGGCGGCGCAACATGCGATCTGGCACCGACCAACCCTGGTATGCCAAACCTTCAAAGCGTCTGTCCGTCGTCGATCGTCATCACCGAACCGGTCAGGTTCCGGCTCGAATCGGACGAGAAATACAGGATCATCGCGTCAAGCGCGTCGCTGTCCATAACGCGCTTTCTCGGAAAGGACGCGATCAGCCCCTGCCCCGCCGGCTGATCCCAAAGCGTTTCGTTCATTTCGGTGGAAATATAGCCGGGGCAAAGCACGTTGACGTTGATGCCCTTGCGTGCCCAATCCTTCGCCAGCGATCGCCCCATCTGGGCGACGGCAGCCTTTGTCGCGCTGTACGGGGCAATGCCCGCCCCCGGTTGATGCGCAGTGATTGACGATATTATCGTGATGCGGCCATGTTCGCGGTCCTGCGATCCGGCTGCCACCATGCGCCGCGCACCTTCGCGTGCCGTCAGGAACACGCCCCGCAGATTGACCGCGACGATCCGGTCGAAGGCGTCGGCCTCCAGCCCGAGAGAACTGCCTGCGACGTTCAGTCCAGCGTTGGCAATGACCGTATCGACCGGGCCGAAGCGTGCTGCGGCTTCGTCATAGGCCGCGATGATCGAGGCCTCGTCGGTGACATCCATCGCCAGCGGCAGCGCTTCGCCGCCATTGTCCGCAATCTCCTGCGCAAGCGTGTCGAGCAGTTCGGCACGCCGCGCACCGATCACCACTTTCGCACCGCTCGCCGCCAATATGGTCGCAAACCGACGCCCCAGTCCCGATGAGGCCCCGGTGACCAGCGCGACCCGCCCGGTCAGGTCGAACGAAAATCCAATCATGCCGACACCAGTGCCGCAACCGCACGCGCGGCCATGGCCTTCTTGTCGAGCTTTCCGGTCGCGCCGATCGCCATCTCATCGACCAGGACCAGATGTTCCGGCCATTTCTTACGCGACATTCCTTCGCGTTGGAGATGCGCGATCATCTCGTCGAAACTGATTGGCGACGCCCCATCGCGTATCCGACAGACTGCGCAAGCCTGCTCGCCAAGCTTGCGTTCGGGAACGCCGACCACTGCCACCTCGGCGAGCGCCGGGTGGCGCAGCAGTGCGGCTTCGATCTCGGCGGGGTCGATGTTCAGACCGCCGCGAATGATCTGGTCCTTGATCCGACCCACCACCCGGACATATCCCTCATCGTCGCGCACGATCTCGTCGCCGGTCAGGTAATAGCCGTCGGGCGTCATCCGCTCCTGTCCGGCTCCCAGATCCTCGGCATAGCCCAGGAACAGCGACGGTCCGCGCACGCCCGCCTGTCCACGCTCACCGCGTGGCAGCGAGCGACCGTCCAGATCGAAGGCTTCCTCGAGCGTTCCCGGGAAGGGTCGCCCATCGGTCGATTGACGCCGCACGAGCGTGTCTGCCGGCACTGTCGAACAATGTCCCATGCATTCCGACATGCCGAACATACGCAGTGCTTTCAGGCCCAGCAGAGTATCGGCATCGGCGATCAATTCAGGCGTCATCGCACTACCGCCAACGGCCACCGCGCGTAGCGGCAATCGCCCCGACCACGCGCCCGTCTTCGCCGCTTCCACCATCGTATACAGGTGCGTCGGCACCATGATCGCCCAGCCGCAGCCATGAACGGTCGCACGTCGCATCGCTGTCACGGGATCCCATGGATCGATCAGCACGAGGTGGTGGCCAAGCGACAGGGCGAAATGCGCGGTGAACGTGAAGCCCGGCGCGCTGTCGAGCGGTACGATCCCCAGGATCGAGTCTCCTGGCTTCAGGCCGGCATTGGCAGCGCAGGCACGTGTCGCGTAGTTCAACGCCGTCGACCCGTGCATCACGCCCTTGGGCACGCCTGTCGTACCGGACGTGAACCCGATCAGCGCGGCGTCGCGGTTGCGAAAATCATTGGAGCGGACTGTCGAAGGAGCGGGATCGATGCGGATCGCGTCGTCGGTATCCACGACGATATGCGCGGCGTGGCCAAGCCGGCTCTCTAGCATCGTGCGGTCGGCGTCGGACAATTTTGGCGAATAGGGGCAGAAGATCGCCTCGCACGCCGATACGGCGAGCGCCACGACCAAGGTGCTCGCGCGCTTGTGCCCGGCGACCAGCACGCGCGATCCTGCGCCTACACCCGCTGCACGCAGACGGACCTGCAGGGCTTCCGCCTCGGCACGAAGCTCACCCCGGGTCCATCGTCGATCATGGCACTCGACCAGAGCCGTCGCGGCTGGATCTTCGTCGGCCCTCGCCACGAACTGCGGCCACAGCCGGTCGTCCGACCAGACAAGTCCATCCGCGCTCAGGTCAGCCAAGGGATTGCCCTCCGTCCACGAGGAAAGTCTGGCCGGTAATGAAACTGCCGGCCTGGGAGGCAAGCAGGGCCAGCGTACCTGAGACTTCGTCGGGGCGTCCGAAGCGCCCCATCAGGATGCGTGCCCGGGTCTTGTCCTGAATCGCGGGATCAAGCGTCTCTGTCATTCCGGTCTCGATCGATCCTGGCGCGATCGCATTCACGCGTATGCCGTGTTCAGCCCATTGCGCAGCCAGATCACTCGTCAGGTGGACGATAGCCGCCTTGCTCGTCGTGTACGGCACGACCTGGCCATCCGCTGGGCGGTAGGAGATGAAGGCGCCGACCGAGGCGATGTTGACGATCGCACCACCGCCATGCGCGATCATGTGCCGTGCCGCATGCCGGCAAGCGAGGAACGTGCCGGTGACGTTCACCTCCATGACCTTGCGCCAGCCCTTGAGCGGAATGTCCTGTGGGAGCCCCCACCACGAGGCACCGGCATTGTTGACGAGGATATCGAGACCGCCAAGTCGAGCGATCGTCTCGGTCACGGCGGCCTCGACGGAGCCCTCATCCGAGATATCGCAGGACAGTCCGATCGCCTGCGTGCCAAAGCGCTCGGTGATCGTGTTGGCTAACGCAACACATTCGTCGCCGTTGCGGGAGGCGAGTGCTACGGCGCAGCCCAGATCCGCCAAGGTCGCGGCCATCGCCTCTGCCAGTGCGCCGCGTCCGCCCGTGATGAGCGCACGATGGCCGTCCAGTCGAAAGCCTTGAGCCATAAAGCCAGGAGAGAGTTCACTCATCTCCATACTCCTTCGACTGAACCTGCGCTTCCAGCAGATCGACCTCCTCGGTGATCAGGATGATCCGCCGACCGCCCATCCCCCGGGTCTGGGCAGTCGCCGCCTTCCATTCGGGCGAGGCGAAGGCGACGTCGAGCGCCGCCTGATCAGCGAAGGTCAGCACGGCGTGCCCGTCCCATCCCGGCGTTTCGGGACTATCATAGTCCTTCGTCACGACGCCGTGGCGATACGCGACGAGACCAGGCAGTACCCGGGCGGCACCGGCATGGGGCCCGCGCCACCACTCGGTGAAACGCGCCTGCGTCCAGTCGTCGGGACGGCTTGCGAGCACGACCATGCTGACGTTCGTCACCTTAGTTGCCCGTCCAGACCGGCTTGCGCTTCTCTAGGAACGCGGCGACGCCTTCCTTCGCATCGGCGGAATGGTGGACGACGTTGCAGGTCATCGTCTCAAGCGTGATGAGCGTGTTCGTGTCCGCGTCCATGCCGCGGTTCAGCGCCATCTTGGTCATCCACATGCAGAACGGGCTCTTGTCGATCAGCGGCGCGCAGAAGTCGGCGATCAGAGCATCGAACTTGTCGGCGGGTGCAGACGCGTTGCACAGGTTCCACTCGACCGTCTCGTCGCCGGTCAGCAGTTTGCCGGTCAGCATCAGTTCCTTGGACTTGCGCATGCCGATGTAGCGCGGCAGGCGATAAATCGGTCCGGCACCGCCGAACAGCGCGCGGCGGATATGGAAATCGCCGATCTTCGCTTCCGATGCAGCCAGTGCGAAATCGCACGAGATCATCAATTCGAAGCCACCCGCGACGGCATAGCCTTCGACTGCAGCGATGGTCGGCTTCGACATGTTGTAGATCTTGTCGTAGGTCCGCGCCGAATCGATCGCGAGCTGCAGCGAGACCGTGCTCTCGTGCAGCACCGGACCAACCAGCTGGTCCAGATCGGCGCCAGAGCAGAACGTGTTGCCGCGTCCGCGAAACACCACCGCCAATGCCTTCTTGTCGGCAGCAGCGCGATCGACCGCGACCTCGAGTTCGCGCAGCAGCTGGGGGCTGACGCAGTTCCGCTTGTGAGGCCGGTTCAGCCAAATCGTGCAGATACCATTATCTGCCAGTTCATACTGGATGACGTCTTTTTCGAGTTCCATGTCGCTCTCCGTTTTTAGTGATGGAAATACTTGTAGAAAGTTCAGTCCGCTGCCGGCTCCAGCAGCGCGCCAACGGCCATCCAGGCGGCAACCCCTGCTGCGGGGATCGCGCAGAGCACCGCTTCGGCGATTTCCTCGTCGCTGGCGCCCGCCCGGCGGGCACCGCGAACATGCGTTGCCGCCATCGGGCTATACCCGGCCGCGAGGATCGCCAGCAGCAGCAGTTCGCCATGCTTGGGCGACAGCGGGTTCGCGTCGATGCTGCCGCGACGCATGAGATAATATGCGTCCGCGGCCCGCGGCACGAGCCGCAGCAACTGGGCCAGCGGCGGTGGAATCGTCCCGAAATACGCCTCGAAATTGGCGACTGCTTCGCCAGGTGCGGCGTCGGGTAACGGTTGTGGTTTCGGTAACTCGCCCAACGCCATCGTCCTGGTCACTAGTTCGGCGAATTCCAGCGCCGCACCTTCACCGCGCAGGCTGCTCAAGACGATGATTCCGGCAGTCGCCTCCGTCACGGTGAGACCCAGACCCACGCCACGAACGAGTTCGCGGCGAGCAAGATCGGGATAACGCCGATCGATCGCCGTGACCGCGACGAACAACGCCTTCAACCGCGCCGGAACGGCTCCGTCCCGATCGATGACGTCGCGAAAGGCCGCATACCCAGCCAGCGTGTAAGGGCCGTGAGACCGCAGCAATACCGCGTTTTCCAGCCCGTTCGACGAACTCATCAGCACTATCCTCTCTCGCCGCCAATTGTGTCGACCGTCCGGTCGGGCGTCAATCTTTTTTCTTGGTTGGCGGTCCGGTGGTCACGATTACCACCCTGCCAAACCGATACTCCAACGTCAGTATCTAAGCACCGTCCGACCGGACGGTCGCCTGTCTAATTGGTCAATGGATATCCCGAATCGATCTCTTCCGAACCCGACGATTTGGCGCGTCCATGTTCCGCCCCAGGCGCCACAAGACCGGTTGACAGCCGACCGGTCGGTCGAATAGCGTTATCAGCATACGACCGACCGGTCGATTGAGTGATGATTTAGCTGTTAGGCAGGGGTAGCCGCATGAATTTCGAGCATTCGGATCGATCGCAGGCTTGGATGGGCCGTGTCCGCGCCTTCATGGACGAGCATATCATTCCTGCCGTTCCGGTTTATCACGAGCAAGCCGAGAAAATCGATCGTTGGAAAGATATTCCGCCAATATTCGAAGAGCTTAAAGCCAGAGCCCGCGACGAAGGATTGTGGAACTTCTTTATGCCCCCGTCGGCGCATGACGACGAATTCTTCACCAGTCCCGGGCTGACGAACCTCGATTATGCCCCGATCGCCGAACTGATGGGCCGCGTGTCGTTCGCGAGCGAAGTCTTCAATTGCATGGCGCCAGACACCGGCAATTTCGAGGTGCTTCACCGGTATGGTACGCCTGCACAAAAGGCGCGTTTCATGGTGCCGCTGCGTGACGGGATCACGCGGTCTGCGTTCCTGATGACCGAACCCGCCGTCGCCTCGTCCGACGCGCGCAACATACAAACCGCGATCCGCCGCGATGGTGATGAGTATGTCATCAACGGTCGTAAATGGTGGTCATCCGGTGCGGGCCATCCCAAGTGCGACTTCTTCATTCTCATGGGCAAGACCGATCCCGACGCGCCGGCCTATAAACAGCAGTCGATGATCCTGGTGCCGCGCGACGCGCTGGGTGTGACTCTGCTGCGCCACCTGCCCGTATTCGGTTACGATCACGCGCCGCACGGCCATTTCGAGGTATTGCTCGAGGACGTTCGCGTACCCGTCGACAACATGCTGCTCGGCGAGGGACGCGGCTTCGAAATCGCGCAGGGCCGCCTCGGGCCCGGCCGGATCCATCACACCATGCGCAACATCGCGACGATGGAGGTGGCGCTCGAAAAGATGTGCCGGCGACTCCTGACCCGCCATACGTTCGGCAAGGCGATTGCCGAACATTCGGTGTGGGAAGAGCGGATCGCGCGCGCGCGCTGCGAGATCGAGATGACGCGCCTCCTATGCCTGAAGGCGGCGGACATGATGGACACCGTCGGCAACAAGGCCGCCCGCGCGGAGATCGCGATGATCAAGATTGCCGCGCCCCGCATGGCGCAGCAAATCGTCGACGATGCCATCCAGGCGCATGGCGGTGGAGGCGTTAGTGACGATTTCGGATTGGCCGAGTTGTGGGCGAACACCCGCATCGTCCGTCTGACCGACGGCCCCGACGAAGTGCACGAGCGTCAGCTCGCACGCATGGAATTTGACAAGTACCGTGGGGAGTTGGCGGCATGAGTGCTCCCGCTGCAACGATCGGCCAGACCGAAGCAGTCGTGCCTGGTACCCAGTTCGACGAGGCGACGCTGGAGCGTTACCTAGTTGGGGCGGTACCTGGGTTTTCTGGTCCCATGGCCGTCGATCAGTTTCAGGGCGGCCAGTCCAATCCGACATTCCTTCTGACGACTCCGGATGCCAAATATGTATTGCGCCGGAAGCCGGCTGGCGTCCTGCTCGCGTCGGCGCATGCGGTGGATCGCGAATATCGCATCACGCGCGCGCTGTTCGAAGCGGGGCTGCCCGTTCCCGAACCGCTGGTGCTATGCGAGGACCTCGATGTCATCGGCACGATGTTCTACGTCATGCGACATGTCCCCGGCCGCGGCTTCTGGGACCCCCGCATGCCGCAATTGTCCCCGGCCCAGCGCGCGGCGGTGTATGATTCCGCAAACGACACGCTCGCCAGACTTCATCGCGTGGATTATGCGGCGCTCGGTCTTGGCGACTATGGTCGCCCGGGAAATTATTTCGTCCGTCAAATCTCGCGCTGGACGCGCCAATACGAGGCGTCACGGACGGTCGATATACCAGAAATGGACTGGCTGGCCGAGTGGCTGCCTGGGGCCATTCCGCCTAGCGACGAACGCACGACGATCATCCACGGTGACTATTCGTTCCACAATTTGCTGATCCACCCGACCGAACCGCGCGTCGCGGCGGTGATCGACTGGGAACTGTCGACGTTGGGGGATCCGCTCGGGGACCTGACCTATCACATGATGGAGTGGTTTCGCCCCGAGGGGGTGGATGTGCGCGGAACGTTGCGCGGCGCCGACCTGACGGCACTCGGTATCCCGACGCCCGAGGCTTATGCCCGGACGTACTGCGAACGCACCGGGTTCGACGTCGACCCCACGCATCCCTTCTACACCGCGTTCAACCTGTTCCGGGTTGCGGCCATCTTGCAGGGCATCGCCGGGCGCGCGCGAGACGGTGTGCAGACCGCCGCCAATGCAGGCGAAATCATCCAGCGGATCCGTCCCCTCGCCTTGGCCGCATGGCATTCAGCGCGCGAAGCCGGTGCAGGCTGACCTTCCTTTCGCGGCCCGAAACCTACCGTCGGGTCACAGCGACCATCTGACTACGGAGCGAAACAAGCGACCATCAGATCCGACAACAGATCGGACGATATAAAGGAGAGGATTATATGACGCGATCGATGATTCCGTTGGCGCTAGGTGTTTCGACGCTGGCCCTGCTTACTCCGATGACGGCTTATTCCCAAGCCGCCGGCACCACGACGCCCGGGGAACAGGGACCCGTTATTCCGACTACGCCAGCCCCCCCGGCCGGCAGCGTGACGGACGCGGTACCGACGCCGCAGGCAGCAGCGGCAACTGGCATCGCCGGCGACATCATCGTCACCGCGACGCGGCGTTCCGAACGTCTCCAGAATGTGCCGATCGCCGTCAGCGCGCTGGGGGAAGAGCAAATTCAGGCTCGCAAGGTCGACAATTTCGCCGAGATCGTGAAGATCGCACCTGGCCCCACCTTTGTACCGGTCAAAGGTACATCGGTCGTTACGGTACAAATCCGAGGTCAGGGTACCATCAATGATTCACCCGGTCTGGAAAGTCCGGTCGGGGTGTATATCGACGACATATTCTACGGGACGCTCGCGTCGTTCGACGCCAATCTCTATGACGTCTCCCAGGTGTCGATACTTCGCGGACCGCAAGGAACGACTTTTGGGCGCAACGCCGTGGGCGGCGCACTCGTCGTCACCAACAACATGGCGGAGATTGGCGTGAACAGCGGCCGCGCGACGTTGACTGGGGTCACTTATAGAGGTGGTCGCGGCGGGTTGGAGGCTGACGGATTCATCAACGTACCGATATCGGAAACTCTCGCCGGACGTTTCGCTTACAGCGTGAAGTCGGTTGGCGGATATCAGCACAATTTGATCACCGACAACTACCTCGCGAATAACAAGGTATCTTCCTATCGGGCGTCTGTTCGCTGGCGGCCCAACGAGAAATGGAACATCGTCGCGAGCGGCTCCTACCTACGCCGCGTTGGGTCCGGCGATGGCCCTACCATCGTCGGCGACGGCGCCCTGGCGGCATCGGTACAAGAACGAACGAACGGCAATCTCCACAAAGTGCTTCTCGATGACGATGGGTTCACGCGGCGTACGATCGGCACCGCATTGCTCAATGCGAGTTACGAGACCGCTATCGGACAGATCAGTTCGATCACGGGATACCGATACCTGAAGTCGAGGCTTGCCGAAGACGCCGATGGAGGCCCGAACCCCGTCAACTTTCCTTCACTCAACACGAACGACGAGTGGCAGGTAAGTCAGGAATTCCGGTTCACATCAGACCTTGGCGGCCCCTTCGATTTCGTCGCGGGCGCATATTTCGGCTATGAGGACTTGAACCACAAGATCACGTTCGGTTTCGACGGTCGCGATCCGAACCTCTTCTTCTCGGTCCTCAATGCGGGTCGATATACGCCAGGTCAGACGTTCGAGGGACAGATCGAGAATCGCAGCTTCGGACCGTATGCCGAGGGAAAATACAAGTTCACGGACAAATTGTCGCTGACCGCCGGCCTTCGTTACAGCTACGAACGCAAAACGGGCTACACGCAGCATATCGGATCGTCTCCGTTCCAGGGTGGTCCCTACTTCCAGCGACTGCCGGCCAATGACGATGCGGTCGACAGCTGGAAAGGTTGGACCCCGCGCGTCATCGCGGAGTATCACCCATTCCGTGGCAGCCTGTTTTACGCGTCGGCATCGCGCGGCTTTCAGGGTGGCGGCTGGTCGTTCAACGTCCGAACGCCGCTGGCTGCCGCTACACCGCTACGCGCGCAGACGACGTGGAGCTATGAGGTCGGCACGAAGACCGATCTCTTCAATCGTGCTCTCACCATCAATATCGCTGCCTTCCACGCCGACACGGCCAATCTCCAAGTGCGGTCACAGGTGGACGGCGTGTTTCAAGACTCGAATGCAGGGAAGCTTCGGTCTCGCGGCGTCGAGGTCGAGGCAGTGGTACGTCCCACGTCCAACCTGTCGATTGGCGCTAATTACGCTTACACCGATGCTTTTTATGCAAGTTTCGTCGGATGCACTGCAGCAGGTCTGAATTGCACCGGCAATCAGGCTCCATTCACGCCAAAGCATGATTTTACTGCCCTTCTCGATTATACTGCCGACCTTGCGAGCGGCGCTTCGGTCATTTTTCACTTCGATACGAAGTTTGCCAGCCCGTTCCAAGTTACCTCAACCGGACTTGGCCAGCCCGCAGTACGACTGACCGAGCGCAAGAATGTTGCCAATACTTCTTTGACTTTCAAACCGGCCGCCGCCGACTGGGATATCCGTGTCTGGGCGCGCAATCTGTTTGACAAGCAATATGCCACCAACGGCCTCCAGTATAACTTCTATCATGTGTCGCGCGCCGAAGTGGCCGCTGCAGGTGGCTTGGGCAATCTTGACGTTGAACGGATCACCGTCGGCGCACCGCGGACGATCGGTGCGACCCTGACGATACGATATGGGAAATGATATGATGGGACAGGCCGCAGATACCCCGACGACGGCATCACGACGGATCGCATTGCTGGTGCTGATCGTGGTGTCGGTGTTCAACTATCTCGATCGGACGGTGATCTCGATCCTGCAGGTGCCGATCAAGCGCGACCTGTCCCTCAGCGACGCTCAGCTCGGCGCGTTGACCGGGCTGACCTTCGCCCTATTCTATTCCACCCTTGGCGTGCCGATCGCGCGGCTGGCCGATCGGTACAGTCGCAGGATCGTGATTGCCGGATCGTTGTTGCTATGGAGCGCGATGACTGCGGTAAGCGGGTTCGCTGGCAGCTTTGCCATGCTTGTCTTCTTCCGCATCGGCGTGGCGCTGGGAGAGGCGGGGAGCATTCCCGCAAGCCATTCGATGATCGCCGACTATTATCCGCCGGAACGCCGCGCGACGGCGCTCGGTATCTGGGGGCTCGCACTGCCGATCGGGGTGATGCTGGGGTATCTGTCGGGCGGCTGGCTCGCCCAGGCGATCGACTGGCGGGCCGCTTTGTGGATTATCGGAGGGATCGGCGTCGTGCTGGCACCGATCGTCCTTATGATGCTCCGGGAACCGGTTCGCGGGCGCTACGATGCCGGGCCCGCCCCCGACGCCATGCCGTGGCGCGACGGGCTGGCGCTGATGGCACGACGGCCGAGCCTGCTGCTGCTGTTCGCCGGTGGCGCGCTGAACAACGTCGTGCTCAGCGTCGCGCTCAACTGGAACGCGCCATTCTATACGCGGCTGCACGGCATGGCGCTTGGTGACGTCGCGACTGCGCTGTCGCTGATGACAGGCCTTGGCGGGGCGATCGGTATTTTCCTGGGAGGGTGGCTGACCGACCGTATCGGCGCCGACAAGCCTCATCTCCGGCCGGTATTGACCGGAATTGCGCTGATCGCGGTCACGCCTGCCGCACTCGTCCAGCTGTTGTCGACATCGACCACGGTATCGCTGATCGCGTGCGCGGTGACGGTCATGCTGCTGTTCTTTTACTATGCGCCGATCATCGCGATGACCCAGACGCTGGTGCCGGCATCGATGCGGGCATTCACGTCGTCGATCCTGCTGCTGTCGGTCAATCTCATCGGGCTCGGCCTTGGGCCATGGCTGACGGGCGTCCTGAGCGACGTCATCGGCATGGGCGACCAGTCGTTGCGTTATGCAATGGCGGCGATGTCCTTCGTCGGAATTTTCGCAGGGTCGTGCTTCCTGCTTGCCGCCCGCTATTACAAAAAGGATCTGGCAAAATGAGCGATTGGTCGAACGGCTGTGCTGTCATCACCGGGGGCGGCAGCGGGATCGGCGCTGCGCTTGCGCGCCACGCAGCGACATTGGGCATGAACGTCGTGCTCGCGGATATCGCGGTCGAAGAGGCGCAGGCCGTCGCCGACGAAATCGGCGCCGACCGTGCGATCGCGCTGCGCTGTGACGTGTCCTCCGAAGCGGACGTGACCGCGCTCGCCAATGCCGCGGAAGCCAGGTTCGGCCGTGTCGGCCTGCTCTGCAACAACGCGGGGGTCGTGCCTGGTGGGCGTCATCGACGCGTGTGGGAATATACCGACAACGACTGGCAATGGTCGCTCGGCGTCAATTTGGGGGGCGTATTGAACGGCATGCGCGTGTTCGTGCCCCGGCTATTGGCGGCGGAAGCGCCTGCGCATATCATGAACACGGCGTCGGTCGCCGGGCTGGTCAGCGGGTCGGGATCGGCCTGTTACGGTGCGGCGAAGCACGCCGTGGTCCGCGCGACCGAGGCCCTGTATGCGGGCTTGCAGGAAATGGCCGCTCCGATCGGCGTCACGTTGCTCCTGCCCGGACTGGTAGCGACGCGGATCTACGATGCCGAGCGGTCTCGTCCGCAAGCGTTGGCAGGGCCAGGCGGTCCGCCCAGCGAGTCTGCCGCTCTGGAAGCGATGCGCGACGATCTCTATCGCGGCGCACTTACTGCCGAACAGACCGCCACGATCGCCTTCGACGCGATCCGACAGAACCGCTTCTACGCGACGACGACCGACGCGTTCGATCCCGCAATCCGCGCCCGTGCCGATGCCATCCTGTCCCGGACGAACCCCCATTTCGAGAGCATCGTCGACATGAGCCGCAAGGATGCCGGATTGGCCGTCACGTCGGCGGGATGAGCTTCGTCGGCCGCTCCGTACTGATCACCGGTGCGGCAATGGGCATCGGCCTCGCTACCGCGCGTCGTTTCCTCGAACGTGGCGCCGATGTCTGGCTCGCCGACCGAGACGAACGCGCGCTTGCGTCTGCGTGCGGTGAACTCCCCCTTGCCCGCCGCGATCGTACCATCGTGCTCGACGTCACGAACGGAAATAACTGGGCGGACGCCGCTAGTCGCATCGCCACGACCGGCGGGTTGGACGTGCTGATCAACAACGCCGGGCGGGGTCATTTCCGTATGATCGCCGAGACCAGCCTTGCCGAATGGCGCGAGATCCGGGCGGTCAACGTCGACGCGCTGTTCCTCGGCACGCGCGCGATGCTTCCGATGCTTGTCGCGTCGGGATCGGGTGCGATCGTCAACGTCGCGTCGATCCGGGGCATGATCTCGGGGCCGGGATCGGGATCGTATAGTGCCGCAAAAGGTGCGGCGCGCATGTTCGGCAAGGCGGCCGCGTTGGAGTTCGCGGCGCTCGGCAACGGCGTGCGCGTCAATACGGTCAATCCCGGCCTGATCGACACCCCGCTATCGCGTGCGGTGTTCAACGATCCCGCTGCGTCTGCCAGGCGATTGGCGGACATCCCGCTCGGTTGCGCCGGGACTGCGGAGGAAGTCGCCGAGGCTATCGTCTTTCTCGCGAGTGACGCCGCCGCCTATATCACGGGTACGGACGTCACGATCGATGGCGGCCAGACCGCGGGCTGACGCCTCACGCCGTGACCAGCAGCGTCCCGTCATTGCTTCCGTCAAACAGTGCAACGAACGCTTCGGGCAGACGCGCGAACCCGGCGCGCTGGTCGATGCGGACGGTGAGCCGGCCCTCGTCAGCCCAATGCCGCAACTTCGCGCGCGCGACAGCAGCGCGGCCGACGAAATCACCGACTACGAACCCTTCCATGCGGATGCGGCCATAGACCATCTTCATCATGTCTCGCGGCCCTGGAGCGCCGCCCGCCCGGTCGTAGGACGAGATTTGCCCGCACAAGACGATACGGCCGCGGTCCGCCATCACGTTCGCCGCAGCCTCGAGCTGCTCGCCACCGACATTGTCGAAGAACACGTCGATGCCACCGGGACACAGTTCAGCCAAGCGGGCCGGAACGTCATCGTTGCGATAATCGATCGCTGCCGTCGCTCCGAGTTCTTCGACCAGCTTGCGACATTTGTCGGGGCCCCCTGCGATACCGATGACTCGACAGCCTATGATCCCCGCGATCTGACACACCATCGACCCTACCGATCCTGCCGCGCCTGACACGACGACGGTTTCTCCCGCCAGAGGCCGTCCGATGTCCAGCAACCCGAAATAAGCCGTCAAGCTATTCGGGGAATACAGGCCAAGCGCCTCGATGAGTGTCACGTCGGCAGGTATCGGAAATGGCGGAACCGGAGCAGCATCCGGACGAAGCACGCTCCAGTCCTCCCACCGCGCCATCGCGACCATCCGGGTGCCAACGGGATGATCCGGATGGTTCGACTGCACGACCTCACAAGCTGTCATGCCGGCGATCGTGCCGCCGATCGGGATCGAGCCGCGATAGCTTCCGGGTCCGGCGTTCAGCCAGTTGCGAATCGTCGGGGCCACTGCGAAGATATGGTTGCGGACCAACACTTCGCCTTCGTCCAGCGCGGGAGGCGTGAAGGGCTCGGTCAGCATTGCAAAGTCGCCCGTCGCGACACGTCCGTCGGGCCGCTTGGCCAAAGTCCATTTACGGTTGAACGTCACGCCGCAAGCGCCACGCGCGCCTCACTGGCACTGCCGAATACACGTGCCAGCAGCATGACCCGGCGCAGGCCACGTCCGACCGGGAGTTGGTCGGTCACGCCCATCCCGCCGTGAAGGTGCACCGCCTCCTCGGCAAGCCGCTGAGCCGCGTCCGCCACATAGGCCTTGGCGCCCAGCACGCCACGCACGAACCCTGCGTCATCGCGGTCGACGATCGCGGCTTTCAGCATAAGCGATCGCGCCTGTTCAAGCGCGACGAACATCCGCGCCAACTTATGTTGAACGACCTGAAAGCTGCCGATCGCGACGCCGAACTGCTGGCGCTGGCGTACATACTCCACGGTCTGCTCGTACAGCGTGGACATCGCCCCCACCAATTCGGCCACGTGGCAAAGGCGAATCATTGCCAAGGTCGTATCGCCGTCCGCTTGTGTCAGGGCCAGAGCGGGCGTGCCGTCAAACCGCACCATGCCTGCAGCCGATCTGTCGATCAGCCGGACCGGGTCGATCGAAAGCCCGTCGGCGTCGCGTTCGACAAGCCAGGTCGCACCGGCGCCTATCACGACCAGTGCGGCTGCATCGACTGCGGACAATACGAAATCCGCGCGTCCCGTCAGCCGCGCGCCGTCGGTCGAGACATCGGCCACCGCGACGGCGAGCACATGATCGCCCGTCATCGCCGGTGCTACCCATGTCTCGATCACTGCGGCGTCGCCCCCACACGCGATCGCATCCGCGGCGCCGACGATCCCCTCGGCCAATGGCGTGATCGCAAGCGCGCGGCCGAATTCTTCCGCCACGATCATCACGTCCTGCGGACCGCCGCCCAGGCCACCCGCTGCTTCGGGCAACAGGAAGCCGAACAGTCCCAGTTCGCCCAGCGCACGCCAGTCGTCCTGTGAGATCGGCCCCTCGCCCGCCGTTGCGGGGTCCGTCCGATCCGCCAGAAAACGGCTGACGGTATCGCGCAACAGGACCTGCTCCTCGCTGGGGGTGATGTTCATGTCACACCCGCTCCACGATCGTGACGTTGGCAATGCCCCCGCCCTCGCACATCGTCTGCAAGCCGTACCGCCCACCGCGCGCATGCAGCGCGTGAACGAGGGTCGCCATCAGCTTCGTGCCCGTCGCACCCAGGGGATGGCCAAGTGCGATTGCACCGCCATTCACGTTGAGCCGCGCAGGATCGGCACCGAGCGCGGACAGCCACGCCATCGGGATCGATGCGAATGCCTCGTTTACCTCGAACAGATCGATCTGGTCCAGCGCCATGCCCGCCCGTTGCAGCGCGCGACGGGTCGCGGAGATAGGCTCCTCCAGCATGATGACGGGATCGCCCGCCGTCACGGTGAGGTTGTGGATGCGCGCGAGCGGCGTCAGGCCATGCGTCCGAACCGCTTCGGCCGAGGCGACGAGGACACCGCTGGCACCGTCGCAGATCTGGCTGGCGGTCGCCGCGGACAAGGTGCCCTTCTCGCTCAACAGCTTGACCGAACCGATCGACTCGAGCGACGCGTCGGCACGTACGCCCTCGTCATGATCATGCACGACCGAATTGCCATCCGCATCGATCGTCGTGACCGGAACGATCTCGGCAGCGAAGGCGCCGGACGCGCGAGCGGCTACCGCCTTGCGGTGACTTTCCAGCGCATAGGCGTCCATCGCAGCTCGGTCGAAACCGTATTTGTCGGCGATCATCTGTGCACCGGTGAACTGGCTGAAGCCCTCGACGCCGTAGCGTTCCAGGATCTTCGCCGAGAAGGGACTGCCACCCATGCCGGCCTTGGCGGCGAGCGTCACGGGCGATCCCATGTGGACACGGGACATGCTCTCGACACCGCCGGCGATCACCAGATCCTGCGTGCCCGACATCACCGCTTGAGCCGCGAAGTGCAGCGCCTGTTGCGAGCTGCCGCATTGACGATCGATCGTGACGGCAGGCACGCTGTCGGGGAGTGACGACGCAAGTACGACGTTGCGGCCAAGTGCGAAGGTCTGCTCGCCGATCTGGCTGACGCAGCCGATGATGACGTCGTCGATCGCCGCTGGATCGACACCGGTCTCGGCGATGATGGCGTCGAGTATCGTCGCACCCAGGTCGGCAGGGTGAATTCCCGCAAGCCTGCCGTTGCGACGGCCACCGGGAGTACGTTTCGCGGATACGATGAAAGCTTCTGGCATGAAAATGGTCCTTCGATGGTCAGAGGCCGACGGCGGCCTTGGCAATGATGGTGAGCTGGATTTCGCTGGTGCCGCCGAAGATCGACCACGCCCGCGCATTGAGATAGCGTGCGGCGGCCAAGCCTGCCTCGGGCGGACCGACCAGTGCGGGTGCGTCGGCGGCGTGGAACGGGCGTTCGGCGGGGAGCTGCAAGCTCGCCATGCCGAACGCGTCGATCGCAAGACCCTCGATCCCCTGGCGCACTTCGGAGGCGATGAGTTTCACCGCCAGGCTACGCGCATGTGGTGGATTGCCCTGCTCGATCTCCAGCAACGTGCGCAACTCGGTCATCTCGAGCGCTTCGGCCTCCAGCCGCAGCCGGACGGCGCGATCCGCCAGTTCGCCGGTCAGCGTCGTGGCGCGCGTCAGACGGTCGAGATCGGCGAGCAATTGCGGCGCATAGCCGGTACCGCCGCGCTCATTCTCAAGCAGGAACTTGGCGATCGTCCAGCCCTGTCCTTCCTCGCCGACTAGGTTCGCGACGGGAACGCGGACGTCTTCGAGAAAGACCTCGTTCAGTTCATGGTCTCCCGATGCGCTCAGGATCGGTCTCACGGTAACACCGGGCGATGCCATGTCGATCAGCAGGAACGAGATGCCGCGCTGCGCCTTGACGGTAGCATCGGTGCGCACCAGCGCGAACATCCAGTTCGCGAATTGCGCCTGCGTGGTCCAGATCTTCTGACCAGAAACGATAAACTCGTCGCCTTCGCGCACCGCGCGCGTGCGGAGCGAGGCGAGGTCCGAGCCTGACCCCGGTTCCGAAAACCCCTGTGCCCAGATGTGCTCGCCGCTACGCAATGCGGGCAGAAACCGCTTCTGCTGTTTATCGCTGCCGTAGGTATACAGGACCGGCCCGACCAGCTTCAGCCCCATACCGGGCAGGATCGGTGCGCCCGCGGCCGTGCATTCGGTCTCGAATGTCCAGCGGCGCACGGCATCCCATCCGGGTCCACCGGCCCCTTGAGGCCAGAAATAGACTAGCCAGCCCTTGGCGTTCAACGCCGCCTGCCATGCAAGATACACGTCGGGTTCGGCGAACACGCCCGATGTCAGGGTTGCGCCCCGCCGCATCTCCGGCGTCAACGCGTCCTGCAGGAAGGACCGCACCTCCGTACGGAAAGCCTGCTGTTCCGGGGATAGCGAAAGATCCATCACGCGCGCTCCACGATCGCGACGCCCGAGACGCCGGGGGCGCCATAGACGTGACTATAGCCCAACCGGGGGGTGCCCGGCACCTGCCGCGCGCCGGCCCGGCCGGTCAGCTGGCGGTAATTCTCGTACACCTGCCGCAACCCCGAGGCGCCGACCGGCTCCCCGCACGCGAGGCAACCGCCATCGGTATTGACCGGCAGCGCACCGCCGATCCGCGTTCGTCCCTCCGCCAGCCACCGTTCCTGCTCGCCGTCGGCGCAGAAACCGTTCTCGGCCATGTGCATGATCTCTGCGCCGCTCTCGGTATCCTGCAATTGCGCGACGCTGATATCGGCAGGACCGACCCCCGCCATCTCATATGCAGCGCGCGAGGCGATCTCGGTGGGCGATGGCCCACGATCGATTTCCAGCGCAGGCGAAAAGACCTCGAACGACCCCGGCGGACGGCTACGGACCGCGGCCGCACGAAGACGCACCATCGGTAATCCCAGTTCGCGTGCGCGCTTGCCACTCGCGAAGATCAGAGCGACCGCGCCTTCGCCGGGCGAGCAGAACATGAACTTGGTCAGTGGATCGCTCACCATCGTCGATTGCAGGATCGTGTCCGCATCGACCGGTTCGCGCCGCCATGCATGCTCGGTCAACGCACCATTTGCGAACGCCTTCTCCGCAACCGCTGCGAGGGTCGGTGGCGTAATGCCGTAAGCCGCCATGTACCGTTGGATCTTCATCGCGAAGAACTGCGTGGTCAGCATCAGGCCAGTCTCGCCATACCATTCGGGCAGGCCCCATTCGGCAGGCTTGGGATCGAAGGCACCACGCGGATGCTTGTCGAAGCCGACGGCGATACCCAGGTCGAACTCGCCCGACTTGATCGTTGTATAGGCGCCGAACATCGCCGAGCCGCCGGTCGCGCAACCGTTCGACACGTTGATGAACTGCAAGCCCGTCAGTCCCAGATCGGAGACCATGGTGTCCGCTTTGCCCGCGGCGTCCGATCCGCCATAGGCGAACTGCACGTCGGGCCAGGCAAGACCCGCATCGGCGAGTGCCGCGCGCACCGCGAACGCCCCCTGCTGCAAGCCACTACGGCCCGGCGTACGGCCGAACGGGTGAATGCCAGCACCGACGATAAAGACGTCGCTCATGCCGCCAACGCCGTTGGCGCGAAAGCGAAGGTCGTACGAACCTCTCCATCCATTCGCGTAAAGGCCTGCGCCACCAGCGTCATCGGCATGTCGATCGCGAACTGGTCGATGGGTGCGCCGGTCAGCCGACCCTCAACGATCAGCGCTTCACCCAGAGCCACATAGCCGACCGCATAGGGTTCGAACGCTTCTGGCCCCGCATAGGGCGGCGACTTGGGACGAAAACGCTGCACCGTCCATGACCACAAACGGCCTTCGCGGGGCAAGGTTACCGTTTCAAAACGGTCCTCGTCATTGGGTAGCGGAAAGGCGATCGCGCCCGTCATGCGATTGCGGCCCGCCAACAAGGCGACGTCGCCCCATCCATCGCGGACAAGCAAGCGATCGTCGATCAGGGGCGCATCTTCCAGCGGTGCATCCAGCATATCTCTCTCCTTGGTTCGAGAGACTAGCGGCATCGCCAATGATACGCCGCTGACCTTTGTGTCAGCGCACCTTGCCGAGAAAACCAAGCTGCGCCGCCTTGAACAGCGCTTGGTCGCGATTGACGGCATCGAGCTTCTGCGCAGCGGAGCGGATATGAAAGCGAATGGTGGTGCGCTTCAGGCCAAGGATGATCGCGATATCGTCGTTGGTCTTGCCCGCCCCCGCCCACCGCAGGCACTCTACCTCCCGCTTCGTCAGGGCCACTCCCGCCAGCTGCTCGCGTGGCTGTTCTGTTGCCTTGACGTAACTGGTGATGAAGATTCGCGCGAGCAGCGCCAGTGCCTCGTCATGCGCGCCGAAGATCGCGCTCAGGTCCTCCACGTCACGATCATGATGGACGAAACTCGCAGCGCCGATCTGTCCGAACGGGAGATGCACCGGCGCCACGATCGCCGCGCGCGTGAACGCCCGTGCCTCGAAATCGGAGAGATCGAGCGCTTCGAGCGCACGATTGCGCGACCGCGAATAAATGCCGCTTCTGTTGCACCAGAACGGTTCCCCCTCCAGCCGACACGCCTTGGGCAAAGGCGACGTCAGTCCGAGCAGGGGTACTTCCCACCATAACGCCCCAGCCTCGCCTGGCGTGAAGACGTCGCTGGCGAGCACGCGGCCGTCCACATCCTTCATCGGCGTCGAGGTGGCGATATTGTGCGTGATGTTGACGAGTAGCCCGGTGCGCTCGCTCACCGCCTCGCGCAGCGCCTCGGCAGCCGGACGTATGTCTGCGGACGACTGTATCCGTACCGCGTCGAGGATATCGTCGTCGATCAGCATGGCAGCGCGGGGGAACTCGAAGTCCAGAGACAAACGCGGTGAGGATCAGGTCGCGATCGGTCGTACATGGACGAGGGTCTAACAGGATCGCCGCCGGCGCGTTACCCCTGCGATGGGTTGGTCTTGAGCCCGTCGAAGAAGGGTTGGCATAGCGCATCCGCGACTTGCTCCGGCGTCTGCGTCGGGGCCAGCGGCGGGTACCATTTATACGCCCAGTTGCACATGCCCAGGAAGCCGTAGGTCGTAATGGTCGGATCGACGCTGCGGAATTCGCCGCTCGCTATGCCGGCCTCGATCAAGCCCTTTACGCGGGCAAAATAATCGCGCCTTGCCTGACGGATAGCATCGCGCATTTCCCCTTCCAGATCACCGTAATTGTCCATGAAGGCACGAACATAGCCTGGGTGGTTGGCGATCTGGGTCAGGATGCCGACGCACGCCGCGCGCAGCGAGGGTACCGGATCGGAGCCCTCCTCCACCGTAAGCCCGGCAAGCAAGGCCTGGATATGCGTATCGTGGATCGCGTACAGAATCGAAATCTTGCTCGGAAAGTAATGGTATAGGGTCGGCTTTCCCATGCCGACCTCGTCCGCGAGCATCTGCATTGACGTATTGTGATACCCGACTTTATCGAACAGGCCGGCGCAATGCTCGATGATCGCAATACGCTTCTCATCATGCGCTTCCGTGCGAACCTTGGTCGTCTTTGCCGGCATGCGGTGTCGTATCCTGTTGTCTAGCAGTTGTCGTTCGTATGCCGTTCGAGCGCGTGCGTCCATGCATCCGCGCAGCCTTGGCCTGTTATCCGCCCTTTGGCACTTCCATGGCGGTTGCGCCGATCACCCATGCCGACAACCCGGCGACCGGGACCGCGCAGAGGATGGCTTCGGCGATCTGGGCCTCGGTCGCGCCTGCTTTTCGTGCGCCATCGATGTGAACGGAGGCCCAGCTACTATAGTCCGCGGCGAGCACGGTCACGAGGAGGAGTTCCGCATGAGCCGGCTCCAATGCAGTCCCCGACAGCGTCCCCTCACGCATGAGATAATAGGCGTCGGCGCCGGTGGGCACGAGATCAAGCAACAGCCGAAGCGATGGCGGCACCGTACCGAAATATTTGATGAAATTGCCTTCCGCGTCTCCCTCGGCGACCTCAACCGGATGCTCATCGGCCTCGATCATGGCATCGTCGGGATAGGTCACGCTCAGCACTTCGGCGAAACGGAGCGCCGCCCCCTCGCCTCGCGAACTCGACAAAATCGTCATCGCCGCGGCGGCATGCTCGCTCGTCAGCCCAGCGGTCGCGGCCTGCGCCAATTCCCGTCGTGCCATCGCCTCATAGCCTTTCGTACAAGCGGCCGCGGCGACAAACAGACGCTTGAGCGAAGCCGGCAGCGCACCGTCCTCCTCGACCACCTTACGAAACCGCGCATAACCCGCGACGGTCTTCGGAGCGTTGGAGCGCAGTCGCCCGCTTGAAAGCAGCGGGTTGGCCTGGGGGGCGTCGCGAGTCACGTCTTTCTCCTTCAAGCAGAAGCCGATGAGCCGTGGTTCGGCCTGTGTGCCGCCCTTCTTAACGACCATCCGGACGCTGACAACAGTTGACGACCGACCGTACGGTCGATTATCCGTCATGACGATAATCGAGAAGGATGTCAGGCTATGACGAACGACCGGCAATCGACGTGATCAGAGCATTGGAAAACCGCGTCGCCCTGGTCACCGGCGCAGCGTCGGGCATCGGGCGCGCAACCGCCCGTCGCATGGCCGAACACGGTGCGACCGTTATTCTCGTCGATCGGACAGCAGACGCCTTGCCCGGCGCGCTGGAAGACCTGCCGGCAGGTGCGCACCGCACCGTCACGCTCGACGTCACCGACGAAGCCGGCTGGATCGACGTGGCGCGGACCATCACCGATGAAATCGGGCATCTCGACATCTTGGTGAACAACGCCGGCTTCGGGACCTTCCGTTCCATCGCCGATACGACGCTCGATCACTGGCGGATGGTCATGGCCGTCAACCTCGACAGTATCTTTCTCAGCACCAAATATCTCCTGCTTCTGCTCGCGAAGTCGCCGACGGGCGGTGCGATCGTTAATATGTCGTCGATCCGCGGCATCGCGGCCGCCGCCAACACCGGCGCTTACTGTGCGGCAAAGGGCGGCGTTCGCATGTTTACCAAGGCCACTGCTCTCGAGTGCGCGGCCTTGGGCAACGGGGTACGCGTCAACTCCATCCACCCCGGACACGTCGCCACGCCCCTGACAGCGGGAGCGCACGCGTCGGAGGAAGGACAGCGCGCGCTGCTGGCGGACACGCCGCTCGGGCGCAAGGCCTCGCCGGACGAGATAGCCGACGCCATTGTCTTCTTGGCCGGAGACGGATCGCGCTACATGACGGGCTCCGAACTGATCATCGATGGCGGATCCACCGCACAATAGGAGACAGTCTTGAAGATCAACGACATAGCCGCCATCGTCACCGGTGGCGCATCCGGACTGGGCGGCGCCACCGCTGCGATGCTCGCGGCAAGAGGGGCCAGGGTAACGATCGTAGATCGGGATCGTGACGCCGCAGAGTCTCACGCCACAGCAATCGGCGGGCGCGCCGCGATCGTCGACGTAACGGACGACGCCGCCATCGAAGCTGCACTCGCCGAGGCGGAGCAGGCCCACGGCGTCGCCCGGATATTGGTCAATTGTGCCGGCGTAGCGCCCGCGATCAAGACCGTCGGCAAAGAAAACGTTCCGCATCCGCTCGACGCCTTCCGCCGCGCCGTCGAGATCAACCTGATAGGCACCTTCGCTATGATTGCCCGCTTCTCGGCGAGACTGGTCGCGGCCGAGCCGATCGGTGAGGAACGCGGCGTGATCGTCAACACCGCCTCGGTGGCGGCCTATGACGGACAGGTAGGCCAGGCAGCCTATGCCGCCTCGAAGGGTGGCGTCGTCGGCATGACGCTCCCCATCGCTCGCGACCTTGCGCAGCATCGCATCCGGGTGATGACGATCGCCCCCGGGATCTTCCTGACGCCAATGCTCATGGGCCTGCCACAAGCGGCGCAGGATTCGCTGGGAACGCAGGTGCCACACCCTAGCAGGCTTGGGAAACCAGACGAATATGCCGCGTTGGTCGAAGCGATCCTAACCAATCCCATGCTCAACGGCGACGTGATCCGCCTGGACGGTGCGATCCGGATGGCACCCCGATGAGCGGTGCCAGCATTGCCGCAGCCGTGGCAGGCTTCGTTCGCGACCAGATGGTGCCGTACGAACACGATCCCCGGCGTAGCGCGCACGGTCCTTCGGACGAACTCGTCCAGGAGTTGCGCGATCTGGCGCGCGCGGCCGGAGTCCTGACCCCGCATATTCTTTCCGACGGGAGCCACCTGTCGCACAGAGATACGGCGAAGGTGCTGCGCGCTGCCGGGTTGTCGCCACTCGGGCCATTGGCGGTCAACGTCATGGCACCCGACGAGGGCAACATGTATCTGCTCGGCAAGGTCGCCAGCACCGAGCAAAAGGCGCGCTTCCTCTCGCCGTTGGTGGACGGCACGGCGCGATCCGCCTTCTTCATGACGGAGCCAGCAGCCGATGGTGGCGCTGGCTCGGATCCTTCGATGATGCTCACGACCGCCGCTCGCGACGGAAACCACTGGGTCGTCAATGGTCGCAAGGCGTTCATTACAGGCGCCGATGGTGCCAAGGTCGGCATCGTGATGGCGAAAGCCGACGAAGGCGCGACGATGTTCCTGGTCGACCTGCCCGATCCTGCGATCACGATCGAACGCGTGCTCGATACGATCGACAGTTCCATGCCGGGCGGTCATTCGGTCGTCGCTATCACCAACCTGCGCATTCCGGCCGACCAGATGCTCGGCAATCCGGGCGATGGCTTCAAGCTCGCGCAAGTTCGGCTGGCGCCCGCGCGGCTTACCCATTGCATGCGGTGGCTGGGTGCCTGCGACCGCGCGAACGAGATCGCGACCGACTATGCCTGCCGCCGCCACGCGTTCGGCAAGCCGCTGGTTGATCACGAAGGGGTCGGCTTCATGCTGGCCGAGAATCTGATCGATCTGAGACAGGCCGAACTGATGATCGATTGGTGCGCCGACGTGCTCGATACGGGCGCGCTTGGTACCGTGGAAAGCTCGATGGCAAAGGTTGCGGTCAGCGAGGCGTTGATGCGGATCGCTGATCGGTGCGTGCAGGTCATGGGCGGCACCGGCGTGACCGACGACACGATCGTCGCGCAAGTGTTTCGCGAGGTACGCGCCTTTCGGATCTACGACGGACCCACCGAGGTTCACAAGTGGAGCCTCGCCAAGAAGATCAAGCGCGACTGGCGCGACGCCCAAAGTCCGGTTCAACCATGACAGGCCTGTCGTTCGAGCGCATTGGACGCCCCCTGTTGTTTCTGCCAACACCGCATCGGACGACAGGAATTACGGAGACTGTATGACCCCGTCGACGAACACTGGCCCGATCCGCACCGAACGCCATGACGACGTGCTCGTCATCATCTCGAACAATCCTCCCGTCAACGCGCTCGGCGCCGCGGTCCGCCAGGGCCTCGAAGCGGCGATCAAGGACGGCGTGAACGACGACAGCATCACCGCGATGGTGATCCGCTGCGACGGCCGCACGTTCTTCGCGGGCGCCGACATCACCGAGTTCGGCAAGGAGATGGTCGAGCCCGGCCTGCCCACCGTCGTCGACATGATCGAGGCGTCGTCGAAGCCCGTCGTCGCGGCGATCCACGGCACCGCGCTCGGCGGCGGCTGCGAAGTCACGCTCGGCTGCCATTACCGCGTCGCCGTCTCCTCGGCGAAGATCGGTACGCCCGAAGTGAAGCTCGGCCTGCTGCCCGGCGCGGGTGGTACGCAGCGTATTCCGCGGATCGCCGGCGTGAAGCTCGCGCTGGAGATGACCGCGAAGGGCGATCCGATCTCGGCGAAGAAGGCGCTCGATGCCGGCCTGATCGACAAGATCGTCGGCGAGGACTCGCTCGAAGCCGACGCCGTTGCCTTCGCGCGCGAGATCGCGAGCAAGCGTCCCCTGCCCCGAGCGTCCGAGAAGACCGCGCAGGCCGATCCCGATGCGGTCGCCGCGTTCAAGAAGGAGAATGCGCGGCGTTTCCGTAACTTCGACGCGCCGGCCGCGAACATCGCCTGCGTCGAAAAGGCCGCCGACGGCTCCAGCTTCGAGGAGGGCATCGCGTTCGAGCGCCAGGAATTCATGAAGCTCATGATGGGCGTGCAATCGGCCGCCCAGCGCCACATCTTCTTCGCCGAGCGCCAGGCCGCGAAGATCGACGACGTGCCCGCCGACACCAAGCTCCGCGAGATCAAGCGCGTCGGCGTGATCGGTGCGGGCACGATGGGCGGTGGCATCTCGATGAACTTCCTGTCCGCGGGCATCCCCGTGACGATCGTCGAGATGCAGCAGGAGGCGCTCGACCGCGGCACCGGGGTCGTGCGGAAGAACTACGAGGCGACCGCCGCCAAGGGCCGGATGAAACCGGAGCAGGTCGAGCAGGCGATGGGCGCGCTGAAGCCGACGCTCGACTTCGCCGATCTCGCCGAGTGCGACCTGATCATCGAGGCGGTGTACGAGACGATGGAGGTGAAGAAGGAGATCTTCACCAAGCTCGACGCGATCGCCAAGCCGGGCGCGATCCTGGCGTCGAACACCTCATATCTCGACATCGATGCGATCGCGGCGTGCACCCAGCGGCCCGAGGACGTCGTCGGGATGCACTTCTTCTCGCCCGCCAACGTGATGAAATTGCTGGAAGTCGTACGCGGCGACAAGACCGCGGACGACGTGCTGGCGACCGTCATGGCGCTCGCGAAGAAGATCAAGAAGGTCGCCGTGGTGGCGGGCGTCACCTACGGCTTCATCGGCAATCGCATGCTGATGCCGCGGCAGGTCGAGGCGACCAAGCTGCTGCTGGAAGGCGCGAGCCCGGAGCAGATCGACAAGGTGCACGTGGCGTTCGGGATGCCGATGGGGCCGTTCCAGATGAGCGATCTGGCGGGCGTCGACATCGGCTGGCACCGCGATCCGAGCCGGATCGAGAACATCCGCGATGCGCTGGCGGCGGAGAACCGCTGGGGCCAGAAGACCAAGGCGGGGTTCTACGATTACGACGAGAAGCGGACGCCGTCGAACTCGGCACGGGTCACCGAGATCATCGACGATTTCCGCAAGAAGTCGGGTGTGACGCCGCGCGAGATCAGCGACGAGGAGATCGTCGTGCGGACGCTCTACACGATGGTCAACGAGGGCGCGCTGATCCTCGAAGAGGGCAAGGCGCAGCGCGCGTCGGACGTCGATGTGGTCTGGATCTATGGCTATGGCTGGCCGGTGTACCGCGGCGGGCCGATGTTCTGGGCACAGTCCGAGGGGTTGCCGAAGGTCGTCGCGGGACTCGAGAAATACGGGTTCACCGTTGCGAAATCGCTCAAGGCCGGTTCGCTATGACGGCGTTTCCGGTCTCCAAATCCAATCGAGTTTACGACCGCCGAACGGTGGCAGGAATGAAGCCGGCATCGATACTCTACTGATCTGCTAGATCTCTCAATACCGTTACCCAGTGATGGTGGATCCTCAACGAACGCGGCCAGCCCCCGATCGCATCGTTAGGACATCCCGAATGGCAATATTGCCGGCGCGCTGCCGTCGGACCCGGGCCAGTAGACGGAAACCGTGTCGTCAGGGCGATGCAGTTGCTCCAGTCGATCGCTAAGCCGACGACCAGCGCAGTTACGTTCTTTCTCGCCGACCGGATGTCATGAACGGTGTTTGCCAATTCACCACAATGGCGCTCCGCGACTACTCTGCCATTGTGAAGCAAAACTACGCCCGCAGATCGAAGTGTTCGTCGTGATCGAACGCCGCAAGGACCGTTTCGAGAGCGAGGCGATACGCGGCGCAGAAGCAGCGGCGAACAACGCGACGGCGCTGGGCACGATGATAGCAGTTTTGATTGATTTCACAGGCCGGTTTCCTGAAGGGATGCAGTCAATACCTGCCACATGGCAGCGTTCTCGTCTTGTATCAGCTCAACATATCGAGATTTACCCTAATAGGCAGGAGTTATATCGAGACGAGACTGGAAGGTTCTGGTCAGATGGGACTGATCGACAAAGCCTGCCGATTGCGCGACGTTGGCGAGCGACGCGACACCTTTTCCCAGCATCGCTACAGCTCACTCTATTCGGTGCTAGAGCTTTATGTCACTCGCCCTTGGGATGGGCCTGCTGTCGAGTAGCGCGTCAGAGAGCAGTGATGACCGCGAGATCATCGCTTAATCAGGCGCATTGGAAGTAGCAGCTGTTACTGCGCGGCGGCATTGGAGCTGTTAACCGAACCTTTCGCCATGCGGGCATTGCCAACCAGGGTGGCAGAAATGTTCAACGGGAATGACCCCGTACAGCCGTACGCCCGCTCTGGCAGGTCAACCAAGACACCACCCGCTAGCTGCGCTACCTGCCTTCGATGCTCGCGACTCGTCGCCTCTTAGCGCAACGCTATTTTGCCGTGCTTTTCTGCGCGGCAGCGTTGTTACTGAAGCTGCTTGTACCGACCGGGTACATGATCGGCAGCGAGCATGGCCGGATTACGATCGAGCTATGTTCCGGCGTTGCTCCCAACGCCACGACGATGGCCATGTCGGGGACGCACGGCGAGATGCCCGATCACGGCAAGTTGCAGGATCACGGCAAGGCTGAAATGCCGTGCGCGTTTGCGGGCCTGTCAGCCGCAACGCTCGGTGCGATCGATCCCGTTCAGCTCGTCGCCCTGATCGCCTTCGTCATGGCGATCGGGCTGTCACCAGCCGTCCAACCGGCGACGGTCCGCCGCGGCTACCTACGGCCTCCGCTTCGCGGTCCCCCGGCCGCCCTTTGACCGACTGATCGTCTGCTCCTTCAAGAGCAACCACGTCCACGGACCGCGCGCTATCGCGAGGGCCGGTCAAAGGCCTATCCATGATCCGAACTCACTTGCTGGCAGGGGCGTGCCTGCCCTGCCTCCTGCTCGCCGTACCAGCATCCGCTCAGAATGACGCGGCACCCATCACGAAGCCCGACACTACAGCCATCAATGCGCAAGGCAGACCGGCTGAAACCGGCGATATCATCGTCACGGCGCTGAAACGCCCGCAGGCGCTTCAGGACGTGCCGGCAAGCGTCACCATCCTTTCCGCCGACCTGCTTCGCCGCCTCGATGTGCAGGACTTCTCCCGCGTCGCGGACTCCGTGCCGGGCGTGGCCTTCGCGACCACCGGGCCCGGCAACTCGCAGTACATCATACGCGGGATCGGCGGGGTGGGGTTCGTCCAGTCGCCGACCACGGGCGTCTACCTCGACGAGACCCCGCTTCAGACCCGCGCACTTCGCGGCTTTTCACAACCCGACCCGCAGCTGTTCGATGTCGCTCGGGTCGAAGTGCTGCGCGGACCGCAAGGCGTGTTGTTCGGATCGTCATCGATGGGCGGCCTGGTCCGCATCGTGACCAACCAGCCCGATGCCACCAAGATCGCCGCACTGGGTCAGGCGAGCGTTGCGACCGTTACCGATGGCGGTACGAGCTGGGACACCAAGGCGATGCTCAATCTGCCGATCGTCGCCGATAGGTTGGCGCTGCGCGTCTCGGGCGGGTTTGTCCGGCAGGGCGGCTGGATCGACGATCTGCGGCCGACTACCGGTGACCTGACCGAGAATGCGGGAACGTCAGCGGTTCGCAAGGACGTCAACTGGATGCGAACCGGCACGGTACGCGCGGCGCTGCGCTGGAATGCAACACCGACCCTGACGATCACGCCGTCGTTGGTCTGGCAGGACGCCTATAGCAACGCGGACCGTCCCCATAGCGACGTGACCTTCGGCAAGCGCGCGCGGCTGAAGGCGCGGTATGCGGACACATATGCCAAGGATCGGTTCGTCATCGGCTCGCTGCTGATCGAGAACCGGTTCGACGCGCTCGGTGGCTTCATCCTGTCGTCCAATTCGTCCTGGCTCGACCGGCGCAACCGTCTGTCGTTCGACGTCACCGCATTCGACTCTCCGATCGTCGAGGACATTGTCGGACCGGGTCCAGGCGGCAAGCTGTTCCCAACGCCACTCGTCGATTTCGGCCGCACGAAACAGTTCACGCAGGAGGTGCGCGCCGTGTCCGATGGACCGGGGCGGCTGCAATATGTGTTCGGCGCGCTCTACCGCGACCTTCATCAGGACTCCGGTCGTACGATCACCGTCGCTGACCTGTTCGGCGTCACCGCGCCGCTGCCGCTTGGTGCCAGCAGCCCGGCCGTCATCCAGGACACGACGGTGCGCTTCCGTGAGAGCGAGATCGCGGCGTTCGGCGAGCTGACCTATGCCGTGGTGCCGAAGGTGAAAGTCGCCGCGGGCGCCCGGGTCTTTGCCTATCGCCAGCGCGAAGCGAGCCGACGTTACGGGATCGGTGGCGTCGCGGGCGGCGATCTCGCCTACGATTATGACGAGCGCAATCGCGAGAACGGCGCAACACCGCGCTTTACGCTGAGCTATGAGCCAAGCCGTGCCGCGACGCTCTACGCCAGCTACTCGCAGGGATTCCGCACCGGGGGCGTCAACGCGCCCGTGACGGATGATATCTGCTCCGCTGCTGAACGTCGCGCGGCAGGCATTCCCGATGTACCGCCGCCCTATAACAGCGATCGTACCGACAATTACGAGATCGGCGCCAAGACCAGTCTCTGGGGTGGTCGTGTGCGGATCAACGGCGCTGTCTATGCGATCGACTGGAAGGATTATCAGCAGGCGTTCCAGACAGCGTGCGGGATCAATAACGCGACGACCATCTCCTTCACCGTCAATGCCGGCCGGGTTCGCAGCCGTGGTGGCGAGCTCGAGGTCAGCGTGTCGCCGATCCGGGGGCTCGATCTTCACGCGGGCGGATCGTTCACCGACGCGACCTACCGCAACGACGTCCCCAACCTGCTTCTGCCGGCAGGGTCGCGCGTGCTCGATGTGCCGCGCTGGCTGTGGAACGTGCGCGGCGAGTACGAAGCCGCGCTCACAGATGGGCTGACCGGCAATCTGTTTGCCGCGGCGCGTCACGTCGGCGGATCCAACAGCGGGTTCGGCGAAGGCGAGGTGCTGCCGCGTCCGGCCTATACGCTGGTCGACGCCTCCGCCGGGGTGACGATGCGTGGCGGCTTGGGGGTCGACCTGTTCGTGACCAATCTGTTCGACGCCGTACCGGTCTTTGGCCAGGAGTTCACGACGTCCCCCGGCAACACCACTGCGACCAGCTACTTTTCCTATCTCGTTGGACCGCCGCGGACGGTCGGCGTACGTTTGACCAAGGCATTATGATGGCGGGCATGGACGCTTCAGCAATGAACACGAACCCACCTAACGGCCGCCGGACACCCGGCGCGCGGTGGTACAACGCGGTATGGCGTTGGCACTTCTATGCAGGCCTGTTCTGCATCCCATTCATTATCTGGTTGTCACTGACGGGCACGATCTATCTGTGGCGACCGCAGCTGGAAGCATTGTTGGACCGGCCCTACGATCATCTTCCCGTTGCCGGGCGGACCGTCTCACCCGACGCGCAGGTGCGGGCGGCACTGGCTGCGGTGCCAGGATCGTCGCTGCATAAATACGTACTCCCGGAACATCCGGGAAACGCCGTGCGTGTGATCGTCTCCGCTGATGGCGTTGATCACCGCGTCTATGTCGATCCGCACTCGCTTGCGGTGCTGAAGGTCATCGGCGAGGAAGATCGGCCGCTCAACGTTGTATCGCGCCTTCACGGCGAATTGCTCGCGGGAGTGTGGGGCAGCTACCTCGTCGAGATCGCCGCGTGCTGGGCGATCGTCATGCTCCTGACCGGGCTTTATCTATGGTGGCCGCGCAACAGGAAGGGCCTCGCAGGTGTCCTCTACCCTCGCCTGGGGGGCGGCCGACGCGTGTTCTGGCGTGATATCCACGCGACTGCCGGCATCTGGGTTTCGGTGTTCGCGCTCGGGCTGATCCTCACTGGCCTTCCGTGGGCAAATGCCTGGGGCAGCTATCTGGGGGAGGTCCGCACGCTCACGGGCACGACTCAGGGTCCCGTCGACTGGACGATCGGCGGCAAGGCGCCGACGGCGAAAGCGGACGCGATACTTGGGGCTCACGCCGGGCATGACGGCATGGTCATGGCTGCCCCGCCGATCTCGCCCGGTGAGCTTGGGCGCGTGATCGCTACGGTTCGGCCGTTGCATATTGCACCGCCCGTGCTGCTGTCTCCCCCCGCGCATGAAGGCGCGCCGTGGGCGGTGTCATCGGACGCAGCCGATCGCCCACTGCGATCGGACGCGCAGGTCGATGGTGCGACAGGCCGCCTTGTCGGCCGTGTCGCGTTCGCCGACCGCCACTGGATCGACCGGGTCATTGGCTACGGCATCGCGGCGCACGAGGGCGCGCTGTTCGGGATCGCCAATCAGATCCTCGGCACGCTAACCGCGCTGCTGCTGACCGTCCTCGCCGTATCGGGCGGGATCATGTGGTGGCGGAGGCGACCGACGGGTTTGCTGGGCGCACCATTGCCGCAGAACCGTCCGCGCTTTCGGATCGGGTTGGTGGCGGCGATCGTCGGGCTTGGGATCTACATGCCGCTGTTCGGCACGACACTTGTGATCGTCCTCGTAGTCGAACGGGTTGTCCTGCGCCGCATTCCCGTGACGCGACTATGGCTGGGGCTGGAACGAGCCGCTTCTTCCTGAAGGGGATGCGGGAACAGTAGGTGTGATCGCACGGCGCCGGTCGCTATCCACCTGATGAGCCGTTCGCCCCTGTACCTCGACCGTATCTGACAGTGTCATAGGGCAGCCCATACATCACAGGCGTTTTAGCCTGCCACGCCAAGGGATATCGGCGCGATGGCGCCGAGACGTCGGAACCCTCCCCCATCCTCCCGCGCTTTAGCCGTGAAGGAGAGACGGCATGGACGACCAGCGCGTGTGGGAATTCGAAGGCAGCCTATGGGTTGCCAGCGACGAGCGTTACCAGGACCGGATCGACGAGGAGATCGTCATGGTCTTGCCCCGGCCGCCTTATGTCTTCCAGGGGCAGGAAGCGAAGGATGCGGTCAAGGCTACGCCCGATTGGGATACGGTCGAGCTATCGGATCGACGAGTGTCACGCCCTCAAGAGGGCCTCATCGTCGTTGCGTACACCGCGCGCTGCGCGAGCGGCGACGAGAAGTACGAGGCACATTGCACCTCGACTTTGCGGATGCGGGGACACGACGATTGGCTAGTCGTCCAACATCAGCAGACGCCACCCTTGACCGCCAGCGTCGAGGCCTGACCGCTGGGTTGCCGTTGCGCCTGATACATACCTGTAACGGGCGCGACAGTACTGAACCGGGAGTCAGTGCCCTCATTGCTCGCGTGATCCCGACAGCCTCAACTGCGGCCGGTTATCGCGACCAATGGATCACCCAGGCGACCGTCGGCGAGTATGGAAGCCGTAGCATCGCGGAACCCTGCTGTTTCCAAATAGAGGCGGACAAGCGAGGCGTGGCCCTGCGTATCGAGAGCGCGCCAGACCGCCACGGCCTTGGTCGGGAAGCACCGGTTCGAGAAGCTTATGATGACACGGCCTCCCGGCTTCAGCACACGACGAACCTCGCGCAGTACCGCCAGGGGGTGTTGCAGATATTGAACGCCGACACAGATCAGTACGGCATCGTAGCGCGCGTCCCCTTCGGACAGGTCAGGCACATCGTTCAGGTTCTGGACGAACCAGCGATCGAGGCGCGGGTTGGCCGCGAGTTCCTCTGCGTTCATGCCGTGGCCTACGACCTCGGCATAGGCGACGTCGTCCGGCAGGTGGCTGACCCAGCTCGACATGAGGTCGAGCACCCGCCCGCCAGCGGGGATCGAATCGCGGTACAGGCTGGTCAGTGCGCCGACAGCTGCCTCGTCAATGTGCGTGACTAAACGCGGGGGTGCGTAGAAGCCAAGGTCGTCGCCATCATCCTGACGGTCGAAGGCCCGCGCCGGCAGTCCCAATTCGATCGCTTCGGTCATGCGGTAAGCCCCTGCCGATTAAATCGGCCAATATTTGCGACCACAGTGTCCGTTCGTAGCCGTATGCCCGAGCGCACCGCGAGATAGCGGTCGTCCTTAATCACCGGCGACGGCCGAGCCAGACACCGACCCCCGCAAGAACGAGAACCGCCATACCGCCCGCCGCGGCTGCCACCTTGCGCCCCCGGTGTGGATCGCGCCGGCCACCATCTGGACCGGCGGGGACGCCAGGTTCGAACAACACCCCATCGTTGTCGTTGCCGTCGGCCGCGCGGGCCGACCAGGAGTCGAGGAAGCCACTCATGATCGCCGCCAGCAGGTTCGGCGCCGCGAACTCGCCAAGTTTGAATGCGATTGCCGGTGCGCCGACGGCGGTAAGGTTACGAGGGTGCGTGGCAAGCCGCACGACTGCCTTCGCCACCGTCTCCGGTGCGAGCGAACCGGGGGGAAGCGAAAGCCGGGCGCCGGTATAGTTACCAGCATGGTCCACGCCGGGCGTATCGACGAAGGTCGGGCAGACGTCGCATATGTGGATATGCGGACGCTTCGACACCTCACCGCGCAAAGCCGAGCTGAACCCGCGTAACCCGAACTTACTCGCCGAATAGGCCGCAGCATAAGGCGTGGCGACAAAACCTCCCGCCGAAATCATGTTTACCCAAGTGCCGTGATCCTGCGCCAGGAAGATCGGCAGTACTGCATGGACGTCGTTCATGTGGGCGACGAGGTTCACATCGACGACGCGGGCATGATCCGCAATCGGGACGTCTTCGTACCGGCCAAGCACACCAACGCCCTCGCAGCTGAACCACAGATCAATGCCACCGAGCAGATCGCGCGCCTCGGCAGCGAACACGGCCACTGCGCCTGCGTCGGTGCAATTGACTGGACGGACGATCGCGCTGCCGCCAGCTTCGACGCAGCGCTGCGCGACGTCGTCTAGCCCGTCCTCGCCACGAGACCCCAGGACAAGCCGCGCTCCCGCTTTGGCGAAAGCCACCGCCGTTGCCGCGCCGATACCGCTCGATGCACCGGTTATCACGACACGCCGCCCGGCCAGGTTACGATCAGCGCTCATCGGATGATCCTCGAGGCGGCGGCCTTTACACCTTCGGGAAGACAACGCGGCCGCGTTAGACGAACTGTCTTATCATCATGCATAGACACTCAACGTCCCGGAGGCGCCGAGGTGTCCACCCGAGATAGCACGATGTTCCTCGAGATCGCTGCAGCGATGATCAGTTCGGATTGGTATGCGGTTCCTTGGGGCCATCGTTCAACGATCTGACCTGCGCCTCGCGGGTTGGGTTTCCACTACCGCCGTGCGGAACCGGGACGTCGATAGGGCTGTTCGGCGTTGCACCACCGCTAAGCTTTCCCGATCCGCTCAAGCCATCCGCGGCATCGGCACCGCCTAGCCCCCCGCCGCCCGGCGTGCCGGTCATCTGCGCATCGTCTAATACGGTCGCAGCGCTATCCGCATCGTTCGGCTCCGGCTTCGTGTCGTCAGGTGCAATGTTCGGCTGTTCGGTCGCCATGTGGATCTCCTTTGCTCGTTCTAGAACCTTCCAAGCGAGGCCAGTTTCCCATCAACTCAACAATTTAAATCCTTGTTGTCAGGAGACAGGAACCCCGAGAACCCTGTCTCGGCTTACTCGGTCCAATGGCCAAGTCATCCAGCATCACCTGGGAGGACCGGAGGCAATTCCGCCGCTCCGCCCTCATGGATATGTTCCAAAATCTACGCGTTTGAACATCGACACAGGGAGAGCATGATGCCCGATACGTTCAAACCAACTGCGAAGATCGCCGCCAATGCGAAGAAGGGGCTAAAGTTACGCGACGATTTCGGACGAGGCGGTACGGACGTCGGGGTTCGTCGCGCCGAGCAACTGGCAGCGCAGAACGATGTGACCGCCGAGGATGTGAAGTCGATGCACAGCTACTTCGCTCGTCACGAGGTCGATAAGGACGGCAAAACGCACGAGTGGGGATCGGACACTGATCCGTCCGCGGGCTACATCGCCTGGCTTCTCTGGGGAGGCGATGAAGGCAAGGAATGGGCCGATCGACACGTCGAGAAGCTCGACTAGAAGGCTGTCGGAGCGGAAGATCGCGATCACGATCGTCATTCGATCAAGATCGACCACCACTTCTACCGCGGAGGGCCGGCACGATGCCGTTAGCGCTCCTCGTCCCCTGTAATTGATCGGCGCCTATCAGATGTACGTTCTTATTTTTGCCGCGGCCGCAGCGCTAGTGCAATCGCCGGTTGCTACATCCGTGGTGAAGCCAGGCACGATATCGATCGTGGCTGCTGATCGTCCGACCACATCTCCCGCTATCACGAAAACGTTCACGGACGCCGTGCAACGAACCCTCCTTCGAACAGCTTTCCTGCCCCTCCCCGACGCAAACCACAGCCTTTACGTCGCCAAGGTCGAGGTATCGCAGACACAGCGCGGCGTCGTCCGGTCCGGCAACGACCGGTCGGATCGACCGGGCATGGCAGCCGGGCTCGCAGGCCTGTCGCTGACTTTGCCGTCGGGGAAGGATCAGTTGCATGGCCTGATCGTCACCCGTCTCGAGGTGACCGTGTCGCTGCGCCGCGACAATCACGTTGTCTGGACGGGTCAGGCGACCACGGTACGCGCTAGCGGCACACGAACAGGCGAACCCTCGGCTGTTGCCGCAGCTCTGTCCGATGCCCTCCTGAGATGGTTTCCCCGGCAGCTGCCCGGACCGCAGTCTGTGCCATAAGCTTCACCGGCAAAGCAGTCGTCAGCCCCTGATTATCGACAACACGCGCGCCGTGACATTGCCGCGCGTGTCAAGCTTCCGCCCATAGCGCAATGCCATCGACGGCGACGATCAACGGAGTGGTTGGACAATTCCACGTCATCCTCACCGGCGCAACAAGTCCGGAATAAGCCCTACGCGCAACGAGTGACTCAAAAGTGCCCTACCGCCTTATGACTTTGGTGATCGGTATCTTTGCCAGCCCCTGACCAAAAACTTAGCACCACCCGACGATAGATCCCGTTCACGTACTGTCGGCTAATCGAAGCCGTCTCAATGGTGTAGGCGGTGTGCGCGGGGTCGGGCATCTTCCTCTTGAACGTCTCTTGCCAATAGCGCGCGTGCCCTGCAATCGTGTCGTAAAGCATCGGAGGAAATGTTTCGCGCAGCCGACCTCTATCGCCCCCGCCACGGCGGAAGACGGGCCCCTTGGTGATCGCGCTCGCCACCCGCGAAGCCCGACGCGGCGCAGTGTATAAGTCAACATTCATCCCGAAGCCCCTGCCCTTTCGCTAACGCGGGCGTGAGGCCTCGCGCGGAAGTGTATTGATGGTTTTCGCGCGGCTTTATACTAGCGCCGGATCAGCTACTTCGGTTGCCTCGCGCTCGGCAACCGCACCTAGCAACACGCGTAAAGGTAAATCGTCAGGATTTTGGGCCGCAATGAATTATCGTCATTCCTTCCACGCCGGCAACAGCGCCGATGTGGTGAAGCATAGCCTATTGATCGCGCTCGTCCGGGCCTTGCAACAAAAGGAGGGCGCGCTGACCCTGATCGACACTCATGCCGGCTGCGGTCTGTATGACCTAGGCGGCGAGGATGCCCAGCGCACCGGCGAGGCCATGCAGGGCGTGCTGCGGGCCTTTGCCGACCCGCACCCCTTGCTGAACGACTACCGCGCCGCCGTACAGGCGGTGAATGTCGGCGCCGAGCCGCATTTGTATCCCGGCTCGCCGCGGATATTGGCGCAGCTTCTGCGGCCGCAGGACTTCCTGATCCTGAACGAAAAGCATCGCGAGGACGCCTATACCCTGCGCGGCGTGATGCGCGACACACCCGCTGCCGTTCATGAGCGCGACGCCTACGAGCTTTGGCTGGCAATGCTGCCGCCGCGAACCGCGCGCGGCGTCGTGGTGGTCGACCCGCCGTACGAGCAGACCGACGAACGCGCCCGTATCACAGCTACCCTTGCGGCTGCCTCTCGCAAATGGGCGCATGGCGTCACGGTGATCTGGTATCCGCTGAAAGACCGCGCCACGCATTGGCAGTGGAAGGAAGAGTTACGAAAGCTCGGTATCCTGAAATTGCTGGGGGTGGAGCATTGGTTGTACGATGGCGATCAGCCCGGCATCTATAACGGCGCAGGCCTCTATATCGTCAACCCGCCCTATGCTTTCGTGCAGGCGCTGCCGCCTTTGCTCGAAACCCTGCGCGCCGTGTTGGCGCCGGAGGGGCATGGGGGCGAGATCACAACCGAGTGGTTGCGCGATTAACGGTAAAGCCTCACCCCCCTTCTTTCAAAGGGGGTGTCACCACACCGCAGACTTCAAATTGATATCTTGCGAGATTCGCTCGATGTTGGCTGGCTATCGCGGCCTGCGCTCCCGCGTTTCCTAAGGGTGCTGGTAGGTCTGCCTTCTCTTGAAAAATAATAACTGGCGAAGACGCTACGAACAATGACAAGTAGCTGTTCCTGTTCTCGATAGCCGCGGCCGCTTGCAGACGCGTAGTCTGACTTGAACGGTCCTGGGTTAGTCGACGCGAAACCGCGGCTTGAGCAGCCGCCGGGTTTTGGCAAAGGCATTGGCTTTGTGGATCACGCCGCCATATCCATATTGTCTGCTACACTCTAATATTGGCATTCGGCTTCGGCAGGCAGGGTGTTGCCGACCGCGCCGACCGACGGCGCGATCCCGGCCTTGGCGATCGACCTGCGCGGCGAGCTTGTTTCGATGGTGTCGCTATGTGCCGGAGCGGAAACGCAAAAAGCCTCCGCGGGTATTCCCTCGGAGGCGTTGTAATTAAGTTGGTTGCGGGGACAGGATTTGA